>ERZ1292623.892-Hain-H51-01um-R1-892-length-30290-cov-8_pt2 | contig 26320 bp, 28 predicted proteins | sample MGYA00564398_ERZ1292623 | MGnify/ENA primary metagenome ERZ1292623 (study PRJEB36523, sample SAMEA6512633) | groundwater metagenome | collected 2019-01-07 | study: AquaDiva: Metagenomics assemblies of 32 groundwater samples | reverse complement strand
TGATGATCATCATACAGTGAGTGACTTGCGCCCCTCTCCCAGTTCTGCTACACTACCTGCATGAGCAAGCGAATCTTCCAAGCACTGTGGGCAGCCATCGTCGGTGTGGGTGTGGCCGTGGAGCTGGTCGCTGTCTTCAATGGCGCCCCGGGCGACACTCTTAGTGAGCAGATTTGGTACATACTAGACGGTAGCTGGGCGGTGTGGGGCGCGGGGGTCGTGGCGGCTGGCGTGGCCTTCTGGCATCTGTTCCTCCAGCGAACACCCTGACGAGGGGCACTTCCCAGAGGCTGCCCGAGGTCATTGCCACTGCTGCTGTTCTTCTGGCCTGCGTCCTTATTCTCCTAGGGGGCCTTGCTGATGGATGACTGGGACGGCCTGCCAGACACCTCCCGGCCCAACCCCGGCTGGTAGCATGGGGGACTAGCTCAACTGGCGAGAGCATCTGCTTTGCAAGCAGAAGGTTCGGAGTTCAACTCTCCGGTCCTCCACCAAACCCGCAAAAGTCGCTTGACGTACTTCCCACAGGGTGGTATACTGCATATGCCCGTTCCTCAAGTGGTGCTGCGATGGCACCGCCAGCGGCAGGCGGGGCTGGTTCTAAGACAGCCCCGCCGCTGCGCTCGATGGGCTGGCTAGTCAACAAGGACCGTGAAGAACATGGCCAAGAAGAAGCGCCTCCCACCGTGGCTCGATAAGAACAAGAACGGGATCGTGGACTCCAAGGAGAAAGGTGCCAAGAAGGGCGAGTCCAAGTCCGAGGACAAGTCTAAGGGCGGCAAAAAGAAGGAGTCTATGGTGGATGCCATGCGGAAGCTGCCTTTTGAGCGCTACAAGAAGGGGAAGTAGATCATGCCTTCAGACCTTCGGATGTTCACACGAGTCACCTACATCTCACAAGGCGAGACGGTGTCGGGTCGCAATACAGGAGTTACGATCGCTGAAGCTGCGGGAGTGGCTACGGCGACTTCAGCCCAAGCCCACAACTATCAACCCAATCAGCGGGTCTACTTCTCAGGAGCTACAGGCGGGAATGCAGACACGTACAACGATGCGCGTGGGTTTGTCGTCCTCACTGTCCCCTCTGCAACCACATTTACGTTCGCAGTGCCATCAGGCACGGGGGCCGGCGCCGGCACAATTATCGCGGACATGCCGATTGATTGCGTGGGAGCACAGTTGGCTGCGGTAGCCACCCCGGCAGCCCTGACCAGCATTGCCCTGACCTTCCAAGGCGACATCGACGGCTCGGGGACCTTCGTGCCTATTAAGCCACACACAGGCACCGCCGTCTCGTGGACAGTGACTACTTCCAGCCTGTACGTGCCGGCCACAGACGGGCAGCACTTTGGGGGCATCATGCGCCTCAAGGTAGTGGGAGGCACCGCAGAAGGCGGGGCACGCAAACTGGTGCTGTCCTTCATTCTGACAAACCCGTACTAGGAGGCTGGAAATGCCTAATCCTACGAAAACGGACACGCCAACGACAACTCCAACCAAGCAGGACGATCCTGCACCTGAGCGGTTCTACAACCCCGAGCGTCTGTGCCCGGCTCAGCGCAAGGACGGCACCCGCTGGTCGATGCCCTAGGGCTAGTTCCATTCGGAGGGGCTATGGACACGCCGCAGGTTCTGATCGCACAATCGCTGGCAGACGACTGGGCACTCATCGCTCAGCGGTATGCTGGCTTCTTCTATGGACATCCCACCCGCGCCGGTCAATACGGCAAGGAGGCGCCGGCAGTCTGGGTGGACAAGGACAAGCCGTGGCAGGAGCCTCTGGTCTTCCCCGACGACTGCGAGTTCTGCAAAATCACATCTGATGACCGCGTGCGGGCGCGCATAGCCGGCTTCCAGAAGGCCATAGACATAGAGGTAGGCAACTTTGGGTTAGCGGGCAGCTACTGGGGCATCCCGGCAACCTATCTCAATGTCCCCAAACTGGGGGCCATCGACCTCACGAAGTTGCCCTTCCATCTCCAGAAGCGGCTCTGCATCGAGTGGAATCACGCCCTAAGGGACTGGCTGGCCGGCCAAGAGGCCCTCGAATATGACTTCGAGGCCCATGCGCTCGTGATCCGGGGGGCAAAGGACTCGCCGATGCCTCTCGTGGCAGCCGATGAGTCTGATTTGCGGGCCTTGGAAGCCGAGTTGGCCGCAGACATTGCCTTTGCTACCCACCCTCCGACTGTTGACAACCTGTCTCTGGCCGAGCAGATTGCTCAGGAGTACGAGTTGGACCTATAATGGCCTCTAAACTGCCTCCCGAGCGTCAAACTGGTTGTCTCTGGCTCACTAAACTGGACGGATGGGCCTTGCGTGAGACGCTGCTGCCTTTCGAACCGCCCAAGAACAGTGCTGAGGTAGCTGAACGGACCGAAATGCTGGCCGTGGCCATCTATGAGGCCCTCCTCCGTATCGAGGTGGAGGGCCGAGACGGCATCAATCTGGCCATCACGGACGTAGACGCCCTGATCATCAACTCCAAGGTCAAGTCTGGGCTGTGGGGCGGGGCTGACAATCTGCTCATCCAGACGTGGATGGTGCTCCACGAGACCCGATATGCTAACCTGCCCCTGAGAGCACCAGCTGAAGTCATCTTAGTCCTTGAGGAGGGACCGGCCGATGCCGTACATCAAGCAAGAGAGACGCCGCGAACTGAAGGCGGAACTGCCAACCAACGCGGGCGCCCTAAACTACGTTCTCACAAGACACGTTCTGGACTACATCCAGACGAAGGGGGAATCCTACCAGACGTACTGCGAAATTGAGGGCGTGCTGGGGCACATGAGCAAGGAACTATACCGGCGACGTGTCGGAGAGTACGAAGACGAGAAGCGAAAGGCCAACGGAGATGTCAATGGTTTTGAACGTCAAGGCGGCAGCTAAGGCCGCATTCTGGGCAGTGGTGGACTTGGTGGGGTCAACCCCGTTCCGGCACCGAATAGTGGTTCTAGCAGTCCCACTGGCTGTGGAGGTTATTACGCAGGCACAGGCGGCTTTCACGGGCGCTAGTCCCGACGCCAACGTGCGCGTGGCTGTGGACACAGTAGCCTTGTTCGTGGCCAACTGGCTCCGAGGGCAGGTTAATCCAGCTTAGATTCAAAACGTGAAGAATATGAGTGCGTATTCTTCACGGGAGGGGCGGGCATGAATAGTCCAGAACTGAACGAAGCCATACGCGCGATGCGCCTAGCAATTGACGACAGGGAGAGTTTGGCCGAAAGCGGCAAATCCGTGGCCTGCCAAATCATTAGCCTTGCGTGGATTGCCCTCTGCTTTACGCCCCAAACCCCCGAATCTGATGGGTGGTTCCAAGTGTTAGAGAAGGCCGGGGCGCTGAAATGAGCATCAGGCTGATGACCGAGGTGTGGAAACTGGATATGGAGATTCACCGCAAGATGATTCTTCTGTCTCTAGCAGATAATGCAAGCGATCTAGGCCGCTGTTGGCCGTCGCAGACTACTATTGCTAAACGTGCCAGCATCTCAACCCGACAACTGCGAGACCACATCCATACCCTTGTAGATGACAACTGGATTGCCATTCTGTCCATTGGAAATGGTCGGGGTCACAGTACCGAATACTCCCTAAATGTAGCCAAAATAAAGGCGGAGGCTGAGGGGGTAAAGGCGGAGGCTGAGGTAGTAAAGGCGGAGGCCCACGTCACACCAACCGTCATAGAACCGTCAAGGGAAGAAGAAGACGCTGCGCGAGCTGAGGTCTGGGAGCAGAGATGTGAACTAGCTGACGTAAAGTCAGGAGTAGATCACGTCGGGTACTGGAAGAAGAACGTTCCCTTGCCAGAAATCACGCCCGCCCTCCAGCGGCTCCTCAAGGAGTTCGCCAGCTACAACAGAAACCTTCGTCTGATGCCCGGCTCAGTGAATAGGCTTAACACGGCCGCAGAGATTGTGGCCCCGCTGGACCTGAATGACGCTTCCTTCACCAGTTCCTTCAATGAGGCCGGCGGCATCAAGCACCCTGATTTCCTTCAGGAGTTGGCCAAGGTCGCAGTGGATTGGGCAGAGGATGTCCGCAGGTCGTATGGAAAGGTGGACTTGGGATGAAGAAGGTTCCAGAGACCGCAGACATCGCCCTCCACCTCATGCGGATGAAGACTGACCACGTCGAGTACATTGGGGATGCTGACGAGTACGCCGTCTTCGCCGGCATCCCGAACGGGGAGTACAACTCCGACAAGAGCCAGTTCGAGATACGCTTGCAGGGGGAGAACGCCTCCACGAAGGCCCTCGTCCACGGAGGCATGGTAACATGGTCAAATCTGACCCCGGACGCCATCCGACAGGCCCTGCTCCTCGGAATCGAGTTCCTCCACCGTACCGGCCAGCTTACGTCTGAAATGTTCATTGAGGGCGCCCTCGATGAGTAACGGAGTCCCTAGACTCTTGGTTAGTCGGGTGAGCCTGTGGCAGAGCCGGGCTTGTCTGGATAGCTGGAAGATTGAAGTAGCCTTTGCCCCTCTCAAGGACCGATACGCCCAGACCAGTTGGGCCGACCATACCCAGCGCGCCACTCTCACCTTCAACTCACATGACTACCCCGACTGGACTGACGATTTCCTCAATCTCGTGATCACCCACGAACTCTATCATGTGCTGACGGCACGTACCGACGATGCCCTTAGCGACTCTGTCGGGCGTGGTGGGGCCGTCTATAAGGCGTTTGCCAAGGCAGACGAAGTCTCCGCAGACGCCTTCGCTACAGCCTTGACCAAGGCTTACAAACGCCGCCGCAGTTGACAGCCATTCGTTAAGGAGGTATACTGATAGGGCGAACTGGCTTTTACACCGAAGGGACGATCCCATGCCGTTTTACTCCTCAGGCAAAGGCAGCGCGGGCGCGGGCGTGGTCCCGGTGCAGGACCAGAACGCCAAGACCCCCACTCAGGCCGGCGCCGATTCTGGCGATCCCATCGCAACTCCTGACTTCATCATCCAACTCCAACAGAAGCTGGCTGACATCCGTAATGAGCTGTCAGACTTGATGGCCTCCCGTTACGGAGACGCCTGTTGCCCGCCGATGGCAGGGGACCCTAAGCACACCGTTTCTGGCATTCAGAAGGAAGCCGAGAACGCGCTCAAGCGCAACCAGCTAGAGAATGAGGAATCGGCTGTTATCGAGCAGTTGAACCACTATATGTATGCCGGCACACTTGGCGACAATGGTGCTGACAAGGACGACGAAAGCTACTAATGGGCCTGTTGAAGAAACTCAAGGCTGCTGGTGGAGGATTGAAGGATGTTGGGGGCGAAGTCTCTGCTTACGCCTCTCGTCTGAAGACCAATGTAGAGAAGGAAATCTCTACCCCCGGCACCTCTGGCCAGCGATTTGCAGACGCCCCGTTGGGCCTCACCTATATGCTGCCTAAACCAGTACAGAAGGTAGCCGGTTTCGTTGCTCCTACGCCACGCAAGACTGTACGGGACACGGCTGCTTTTGCTTCACGTCCCGGTGTAGGTACGGGTTTGGCTTTGGGCAGCGACGTGGCAAGTATTGCTGCATTGCCGGCGCTTGTGGCCGGGCCTCTCAAAGGAGTGAAGGCTGCGGGCAGCGCAACAACTACTCTGCGGACTCGCGCACCCCTAGCGTTTCCAGACGCCGCGCCTGAACGCTCCTTGGCGGGGCGTATCAAGAACGTCATGAACAACAAGATCGCTACAGACCGCGCCGCTGCCGCCTTCACGGCGCGGCGGGAGGCGGAACTGCCCGGCAAGATTTCTGCTGTCAAGTCGGAGATTGCCCGCATAGACAACATGCCTACTCGCTCAGCACAGGCACGTGCCGGGGACAAGAATATCTCACTCATCAATCGGATCAAGGGCGAAGAAGGAGCACTACGCTTCCCTGCTGGTAGCCCTAAGAAAATTCAACAGGCGCATGCGAATGTGCCGAAGGGCCAGCTTCTGTTCACGGCTGAAGCCGATGTCACGGGTGGGGGGAATGTGCAGATGGCCTTCACGAAGAAGGCATCCATCGGCCAGTCAGCAGAGCGGTCGGCAGCTATGGATCGTTCAGTTGAGGATGTCACTTCAGGCCGTGCTAAACTGTCTGGTTTCTACGAGAAGATCAAGGATGAGAGTGGGTGGGTCCGCGCCAGTGCTCAAGACCAAGGCAAGACGAGCGTGCTGAAGTTCGGGAAGGGCAAGTTTCCGGGCGAAGCTAACATTGGTGAAGGCGCATTGAAAGCGGGCTACTACGAGGCGCATCTCACTGGTAGCCGCACGCCGGGTGCCGTGAAGGTGTCATGGCTGACTAAGCGTGGAAACGTCGATCTGTCAGACCTCAAGAGCGAAGTGAAAGCAATTGGCTTAGGACTTAAGGCGCGCGGTGTTAGCGCCATCGAGCATGAGCCGTTGGAGTCTGGTCGTCACGGATCAGCCTCACGCAGCCGCCTGTTTGCGCGTGTGCTGAAAGGGTCCGGTTTCAAGAACATAGATCGTGGCGCTCCTGACATCAAACGCCGTCTTGATGCAGTTCGGCGCTGGACATAGAGGACTACTATGGCAAATCCATTTGGTAAACTCAAGAAGAAGGTCAAGGAAGTTGGTTCAGCGGCTTCCGAAGTTGCTGCGCGTGTGAAACAGGCGCCGGGGCGTCTGGTAGAGAACGTCAAAGCCGACTTAGCAGATCCTACGAGCGAGGGTTATAAGTTCGCGCATGCGCCGGCAGGTCAATATTACCTGCCTAGCGCAGCCAAGAAGGCTCTGAGTTTTGCTCTGCCCACTCCTGCGGAGACAGTGACCAGTCAAAAGAAGTTCGTTGAGAAGCCGGGATTTGGCACGGGATTTCGGGCCGCTATGCCTCTTGTTCAGATTGCTACGGCTCCTGCATTGGTGACTGGCGCTGCGGCTCTCCCCGGTGCAGCGCGTAAGGGCGCAACAATGATCGCTGAGCGCGGCTTAGGCCGCACACTGGCCAGCGAATCAGGCGCCCGCGTGATTGGTGGCATCAGTAAGAAGGCAGTGCCGAAGACTGCTGTGGATGTGGCGACTGCCGGTGCTAAGTTGCAGGCTGCGAAGTCAGTGACCGGCGCAGCTGCACGTACCGAGCGCGTTGGTGCGAAGATTGCGGGCGAGCGCGTGGCATCTGCGGGGTTGGCTGATGAGGCTGCGGATGTGGCGGCGGCGGCTCGCTTACAGAAAGTTCCGACTGCGGCACTCAAGGCCAGTAAAACTCATGGCGCGAAATTGGAGTTAGTCCGTCGATTGGAATCTACCCCCGGTGCAAAGGGCGGACTCACGCGATCTGTTACCTCCCCAGAGACTATTGCCAAGGCAGGCATCGAGCCGGCTAAGGCACCGCGCTCCCGTATTGCGGGCGCTGTGAGTACGGCCAATCGTCCCGGTCAGGGCGGACTCAAGGCTGCCTCGGCAGAAGTGGCTGCGCCGCGTGTATCGTCAGAAGTGGCTCAGCAAGGTGCGGCTTCGGTGTTCCAGAAGATGCCTGATGTGGCTTTGAATCGGATGGCTGAACAGGGTGTGAGTGGCGCCCAATTAGAGGCCGCGCGGCGTTCGGCTGCGGCTCTCAAGCCAAAGTCGGCGTTCGGCGTCGGGGCGAAACCTGCTGGTCCGGTTATGAACGTGGCCAAACCAACAGCCGCAGAAGCTGTCTCCGTGGCGCCTAAGGGCGGCGGATTGGGCATGCCTTCGCAGGCTGCTAAAGAAACTGTGGTTGCAGAAGTCAAAGCAGCAGCCCCGAAGGCGAAGGTCACGCCAAAGGGCGCTAACCCCAACTACAACCGCCGGCCGGGCAAGGTTACGACTAAGCAACTGTCAGAACTACCGGCGGCGAAGCCGGTTGTGGCTCCAAAGCGGGCGCCGGGTGGTAGTACCGCTGGTGCTCCGCGTGGCGCGGCGATCAAGCGTACTCCGGGCGCTGATTTTGAGGCAGCTCTTGCAGCTGCCGGTGAGAAACCGTCTGGCGGGATTGCAGCCAAGGCAATCAAGGCCAAGGTCCCTGAGACGGGTGTACACCCCGGTACCGGCAAGCCAGTGAAGTTGACCCCGCGTGGGACGATTGAGAGGGTTAAGGACGGTTCGGGAGTGGCTGAGAGCAATCTAGCCGAAGCAAATGCTAAGATTGCGGCTAAGGCAGCAAAGGCCCCTAAGGCAGCACCTGTTTCCAGCGCAGTTGAAGGAATCAGCATGGGCAAGGAGGCTCCGGGCGGTGCGTTGGGTGTGGCCAAGCGCGGACTGGCTTCGAAGGCCCTCAGCACTACGACTGCGATTCCTCGCGGCATTCTCAAGTCGCGTGCAGGTAAGGTAGCTGTTGGTGCTGGGATCGTGGCGGGCGCTTTTACTCTTGGTAGTTCTCGTGGTGGTGGTGGTGGTGGCGGTGGTGGTGGCGGTGCTGCTCCTGAGGCCACTGGTGGTGGCACGACAAGCACAGCCCAAACCATCGATGAGGCTATCGCTGGGATGACCGACTCAGAGACCAAGATCAGTATGGTCGCTCTGCGGGCAGTGCAGAAGAAGGGCGAGGCCGAGGGTTACGATGCATTGGCTTCGCTTCGTGAGGGGTTGGGTTCTGCACAGGCGAACGCCGACTTCCCAACGCAAGCGGAACTGCAACACCCACACGTTAGCGAGCGATACGCCCAAGACTACAAGAGTCTGGTAGCGGCGGGTGCATCTCCTGAGAAGGCTCAGGGGGTGGTTCTGGAGAAGGTGGGCAAGAAACGAGATCAACTGCTCAAGGAGAGCGTCCAACGCGCTGTGGATATGGCCAAGCAGCGTGCGAAGAACGAGGCACAGCGTAAGAAGAACAGGTAGAGGGGCAATATGGCGGCATCACCGCCCGTAGAGAAGCTGGCGACCGAACTCGACCCAGAGTCTGAGCAGTTCGGCCTCCTGTATGATCCGACTCGAACCGATGATTGGATCGAGTCCTTCCTCACGATCCCCAATGAGCACGGGACTATCGTGAAGATGGAACTCTATCCCCAGCAGCGAAATATGCTGACAAATCAGACGGGTCGTGATAACACGGTCAAAGGGCGGCAGACCCGAGCCTCCTCACTCATCCTTGCTCGTAACCTGCGGCGGATGACTACGAACTTCGGTCTGAACTGCTTTGTGATGACGCAGGATGATCCGACGACCCAGACCTTCCGGTGGCGCATCAAACACCACCTGACAGATTTGGCAAGGGCGGGTCTGAAGTATGACATCGTGATGGACAACGAGAATGAGTTGGTCATTGGCGGACTAGAGAACCGCTTTATCTGGGCGTCGGCCGAACAGCGCGTGGCCGGCCGTGCCTACACGATCAACATCTTCCACGGTTCCGAGGCAGCTCACTGGAAGCCCGAGAACGAAGGCGTACTCGTCGGCGGCATCCTCCCAGCTATCCCTGACCCTCCGTTTGGTTGGGCGGACTTCGAGTCCACCCCCAACGGGGCCGAGGGATTGTTCTACAACCAAGTGATGGAGTCGCGCCCGATTGAGGACTTCGCACTGTGGTCTACGTGGTTCTACCCGTGGTATTTGGAGCCGCGTTACACAGTTGATACATGGGATGACAACGACCTGCCGCAGCATTACTACGACATGATCGCGGAAATGCGGCGCACGTTCATTCCAACCCCGGATGAGTCCTATCTCATCGACGAGAAGAAACTGTCGATGGGCCAGATTCTCTGGCGCCGCCTGAAGATACGGGAGATGTCGCGCACGACAACTCCATTCCTTCAGGAGTACCCAGAGGGGTTGCAGGAGTGCTTCCTTAGCACAGCAGAATCCTTCTTCGCCAGCGATGATGGGCAAGACCATCTGGCGGTACACCGCCTGAGCCTGCGAAGCCCCATCCAGCGCCTGTCGATGCTGCCATTTCGTGAGTCGATAGTACAGTTCCGGGGGTCGAACCTGTCAGTGTGGGAGACACCTAATTTGGCTATTCCCTATGCCATGTATCAGGACACCTCCAAAGGCGGCACATCTAAGGACTCTGATCCTTCAGTGATTATTGTTCTGAATGCGAAGACCGGCCATATGGTCGCGAAATTGGTCGTGAAGGCCACGCCGCGCGAGGTGGCTGAGATGGGGTGTGCTATCGGCCAGTATTACAACATGGCCCTGTATGGCGGCGAGCGTGATGCGTGGGGGTCGCAAGCCCTCGACCGCGTGCGCGAGTTGTCCTATCCTAACATTTTCTACTACCTCGACCCTCAGCGAATGATCACTGAGCGGCGTCAAGACCCTGAGCCGTGGATTTACCCCACGGAGCAGAACCGGGATCGAATGCTCCTGCGATTGCGGGAGGGGATGTTCGACCACAGCTTGGTCATACCAGATCAGGCTACGCTTTTGGAGATGGGCGCGTTTACTTGGGTGAAGTTGCGGGATCGCCACAAGTTGCGCGGGCAGGGCAAGCGAACGCATGATGACCATGTGATGGCTCTGGCTGGTTGCACTATGGTCACAGAGACGGCTGCGCGCGCCCGCCCACGTAAAGAAGAAGCCCAGAATGTCACCATCGGTCGGTACGGACAGGTGATCCGCACCAGTAAGACCGGCCCAAAGCCTTGGATGCGATAACATGGCAAAGAAACGTACTACTACCGTTGCTGACGCCATCTTGGATGACAATGCAGCCGAGGCTCTGAAGAAAGAGGTCGGTTTCAAACTCAAGATGGCCAAGAACTACTGGCGTCCGCTGAATACTCGGCAAGACTACTGGTCGTCTATGTACCTGCTGCTGGACCCCATCCAGCAGATGAAACCCCTTGGCTACCGGCGGTTCGTGTCTAACGAACCGCGTACCAGCGTAGACTCGGCTGTGTCGATCCTGACACGCAATGATTCCTTCTGGCGTATCGATCAGATGGTGGACCCCCTCATCGGGCAAGATGAGCGCCGCAGCATAGGGCGTGTCGAGAACCTGCTCAAGGGCCTGATTGAGGACGCCGACGAGTCCTTCACCCAGCGCGGGCGCATGCCGTTCTGGAAGACTGCGGCCTACCATGCCCTTCTGCGTGGCTGGATTTGGGGCAAGGCCCACATCACCAACTCGGCGCTAGACTACAAGGATTCGCCACTCATTACGACGTTGTACGATCCGCGCTCGACATATCCGCACTTCGATGACTGGGGCCTCAGCTTCATTATGATCGAGACGGCCACTACGCTGGGCAACCTCGTGATGAACTACCCCGGCATCTTCGAAGACAACCAAGACCTCAGTAAGTGGGACGCCAACTCGCCGGCAGTCAAGATCGAATACTGGTCGAACGCCCGCTACGGTCGTCCCGGTGTGACCGGCGTACTCGCTGTCCTTCAGCCGAATCAGGGCGAGAACAGCATGACGGCGCAACTGGGCAGCTTCTACGAGAACCCCCTGACTGCGAGTACAGATAACGCCAAGTGGATTATTCACCCCTACTACCACGGATACACGCCGTCTCAGCTTCCTGTTGTGGGTGTGCCGGTCAATGGCCTGCCCATCGAGACGAAGCCGGTCCTGCACCCCATGCTGGCCAGCCGTCTGGAGGAGCGGGCTGATCTGCTTCAGCTTCAGACGCAGAATTGGATGGGTCCGGGCACGTGGCAGGCAGATTCGGGGCGTTCTATCTTGAGCGCCGTGGAAGACCAAGTGCCCCAATACAACGAGTTGGTGGCGACGATCTTCCACCACTTCTCGCTCTCGGCCTTCGGGACGTGGGTGTTCCAGACGCCGACTGGTGAGATACCGGAGTTCGAACCGGGTATCGAGGCGAAGATCGCTCTGCGGCCCGAGGAGCGCGTGCAGCGGCTGGATATGGCTCCGGTCAACGCGGACGCCTTCCGCCTGATGCAGCTTCTCCAAGAGGAGCAGCAGAAGGGTGTCCTGTCCAACGTGCTGCAAGCGGCGACTGGCTTCCAAGGCACAGGTGTCCTGTTCCAGCAAGTCTCGAATGCGGCTCTGAACTCGCTGGAACCATTCGTGGATGGGTTGGAGAAGTTCGGCACAGCTGTTGGACGCACGATCATCAGCCAGATGCAGGCAGCGTCGGCTGATCTCAAACCCTTTATGATCTCGTCTGTGGGACGGTCAAAGTCCTACTTCACGTTGCAGTTCGATCCAAAGACCGACCTCGATGCAACACGCAAGTATCGCCCGGTTCCGGTCTTCAAGCCGGCCCTGCCTGATGATATGGCCGTTCGCATCAATGCTGCTCGGTTCGCTCTCGACCCGCGCCGTCCGATTCTTTCCCTCAAGTACGTTCTGGAGAACATTCTCCAAGTAGATGACACACAGGGCGAGATCGACGCAATGTGGGAAGACTTGGCCAACATGGACCCAGTCATTGCGCTGGAACAAGTCGCTACGGCAATGGAACGCTTGGGTGAGACTGAAATGGCTGAGCGGATGCGTGGCAACGAGTTCAAGGCCAAGTTCGTCGAGGACATGCAGTGGAAACAGATGCAGGCGTCTGCCGGCGTCGGGGCCGGAAGCGAGGCGCAGGGGTCTATGCCTCCTGAGGCTGGTGGTGGCAACAATACTCAGCAAACTGGTCAAGGCGACGAGGGCGCACTAGCCGCTGCGGGAGCCGGTATTCTCGGAGCGATGGGTGAAAAGAGCGGTGCAGCGTAATGACACGTCCACTTAACGAACGCAATGCCCCTCTCGCTACATGGGAAGATACCTTCAAGGAGTTCACGCGGATACAGGGCTTGGGTACTAAAGCATCAGCTGCTGAAATCTCATGGCTTGCAGACGCCACACAATCAATAGTTGCTTTTGGGCATTCAGATTTTGATCGCTTTGCTGGCACACTTCAAACAGCCCTTCCGGGGTTAGATGCCAGAAAACTACTGGACTCTCTTGACTCATTGCCGGGGTCTGACTCCATTGGGGACACCCTTCGCAGCGTGTCAAGTCGTTCTGAGTCCTCGGTTAGTAATACTGAGCGCACCGGCACGACGGTCAAATATGTGGACTTGCCTACGCCCGAGAAGTTCTTAGACGACTTTAGTGATGCTTACGGCATACACCTCTCTGGGTTGGTGCAGACGGGAGCCATTCGCCCGGAAGTCGCTGCTTTTGCCCGATCAAGCGGGCAGATGCAGGCAGCCTTCAGCAACTATCTGCGCGAACGAGTGGGGCGCCTGTTGAAGGGCGAGCCTCTCTGGAAAGTTGTGGGAACTGAAGCCGACAACAAACTGATTGGCGCCCGCACCGGCCAGCAGGGGGACCAGCGCGATGTGGGCACTGAAACCACTCGTGGCACTTCCACGCAAGGATCGACTACAGCTGGTGGTGCTGCCCCGGCGGCGGATTATGTACCCTTTGACCCGAATAACCCGGCCAGCGGGCCTGTGGCTGATGGCGGTGGGGGTGCTCCGGGCGCGGATTTCAGTGAGTCGCTCTCCTATACGGAGAAATCTGACACGGATAGGACCCTGAAGACTCGCGAGAAGGAAGCCTTAGTGTCGCGTAATCAGTTGGACGTTGTGGCGAATCTCTCGCCCTTGGACTTCTTGAAGGATGCAGCTACGGCTCAGAGTCTAAATCTAGTCTACGCTGGGGAGAAGGGCACGGCCCAGCGTGCTGGCGATACAGCGAAGGGCGGGGAGTCATTTGCTACTCGGCGTATCTAGTAGTATAATGATAAGAGGCTAATATGGGTGCTCAATCCGATCGCGCAGACCGCTTCGTGCGAAGTGTGTTCAGGCCTAAGGCCGCGCCTGCTGTCACTGAGCAGCAGAAAGCTGTCCAGACTCGTGCTGAGAAGCTAAAGATCATAGCACAACGCGCTATTCAGCGCAGGCGGGGGTTCTAATGGCAACGCAAGGTGGGGCTGGTAGTTCACTCGCGGCTCTCGCACAGAAATCTCGCACGATCAATAAGACCCGGCAGGCGCTTGGTTTGAGTAGCAGTGCTGCTGGCGGTACTGGGCAAGTGCGTGCCCCGGCCCCTCCTCCCCCGCCACGCGCGATAGGAGATTCCCCGGTGGCTGCGGCGCAGTCCGCCCCTCCCGCCGCAGCAGACACGGCAACCGAACGTGACCCGCAGATGCTGGAAATGGCTAAGGGCTTTCTAGATCAGGCGCGAAATCAAGGCAATGCCGTTGCGCCTGAAGGCCCGTCGATTACTGGAGCGCCTCCAACGATTTCCCCTCCACTGTCGGAGCAAATTGGCGGTGTGGGTGCGGCCGGCTACTCGGCAGAGATGCAGTTTATGCGGCTGGCAGGGCGTCCGCCGTCTGGACGTGAGATGGTGGTCTTTGCTGCTACACAACAGTTAACCCAGCAGTTGGGCCGGCCTCCTACGCGGAACGAAGTCCTTATGCGTGTGACAAGCCCTGCTGAGGTAAATCAGGGGCCTGCCCCCGTGAGTGGGTAGTATGGAAACTCCAGACACGGCTCCCGATAAGGTCACCCTGCGCGATCTTTATAACATGGCCGATGCGGCGCGTGAAGACGTGCAGCAAGTCAAGCGTGACATTCAGTTCTCGGTTGAACAGGGCCATATCGCATTGAATCAGCGGTTAGACGTTCAATCCGGGCGAATGGATGATTTGATCAAGACGACCAATCATCGGTTAGACAGTTTCAACAGTGCAATGGCACTTCGCAAGATCGAGGTCGATACAGACCTGAATCGTTTGAAGGGCGCGGGGGGCATCAAAGCCTCGGAAGTGGCAGAGGTGCTGATCGCACAGATACTGCGTTCACGGCTGGCATGGGCACTGACCATTGCCTTCCTGCTGGGCGGTGCTCCTGTCCTAGTAGACCACTGGCACGAACTCTTTGATCGCATCATCGCCTTGTTCTAAGGAGCCTCATGGGATTCTTCGATAATCTGAAGAACACTGTCACTTCGATTCCCGGCGAGATTAAGGACACGTTCCTTGGTAGCGATTCGCCGCCGCCCACGCCAACCACCGCCGCAGACGCTCAGAAACTGATCGATACTATGATCGGTCGGGAGCCGGATGACCGCGCGATTGTAGATACGATAACCGGCCTCGGCATGGTCGGTGAAGCCATTAGCCTTATGGATGAGGCTTTGGGTGGGGGGTTCACAGGCGGTCCTTTTGACCCAGTGACTAGGGCGAAGATCGCCACTAACAACTTTGGCAAGCTTCCTGATCCATACATGGTAGCAGATTTGCAAATGAAGGAGTGGTTGACAGCTGATCCTAGGCGTGCAGTTCTATACATGCGTGAGAAGGACCCGCTGAACCCAGAACTTCTGGCTTATGCCGTCGAAGCAAACATGCAGCACCATGACGGGTTGCTGTCAAAGGCGAAGGATACGTTCGGTGATCTGCTGGGCCGTCCCATCGGCAATACGTTAAATATGCTGGCATGGCCAGCTGCTCATGTAGAGACGTGGTACGGCACTAACTTTGTGTGGAACGACATTGGGGATGCCAGTCTGCGCCACACGATGGCTAAGTACAGCTACGAGTCCCAACTGAATCTGTTTGATTGGGACAAGACATGGGAGCGTAAGGCGCGTGCTGAGGCTTATAGGATTGAGCAGTCGGGATTAAAGGGCGGCGCAGCCTCCGCAGCGTTTACGAACTGGGTCACGACGCCCGATGGGCATCTCAAGACCTCGGCTTACGTCGCCGACGCCATCGGGCAGATCATCTACGATCCCCTGTGGTTAATGCCCACGAGTTGGATTGGCAAAGCTGTTACAGCGCCCATCAAAGCAGCAACTGGCGCGCAAGACCTTGGAAAGCTGGGGCGCCTAGCAACAGCTTTTGGTCGCAGCTATGCCGGCGAGCATTCTCTCAAGGAATTGACTACACTCTCGGAAGTGACCTACCGTACTGGGCTGCTGAGTTCGCCTATGTCTCGCGGCGCGGCTCTTTGGCTTACAGAGCGATCCCCTAACTGGGCAGCAGAGGCTTCGCGGAACAAGATCGCCTCGCTGGTGTCAGGTCCGATGCTGGAAGCGGCAACGCCATTTGACCGTCTTCAGATTCTCAATAAGTTGGACCAAACCCTGCGTAGTGGGATTGTGGACGAAGAAGCGGCGCGCTTGTTCGGCAAGGATGTGCTGGAGGACGTGGTGCTGTCCGAGGCGCATTTCCATTTCTCTGCTGCCGCCACCAAAGACAAGAAGTCTATGACGATGTTTGATGGCATCTTGGAGGGCGCTACTAAGAACCCCGAGTACCTCCAGATCATGGACCCGGCGGTGCAGACCAAGTTGTTCCTCGACCACGCTCTTACGAATGCGGGTGCGATCATTCGAGATGGTCAGCAGGCACTATACCCAGCGTTCATTAGCAAGCGGTACTTGCCTATCATCGCGGCCCAAAAGGGCGTGATGGGCATTTTCACTCTGGCACGCCCCGGCTTCATTGCTCTGAACTTTGCCAACAACCTGTTTACCTATATGTGGCATGCGGCAGGACACCCGCTCGATGGGGCCAGCATCTTTGGTAAGTCGGCGATGGCCGAGGCCGGTACGCTGTTTAAGGGTGGCGGTGCGGCTCCTGAGGAGTTCAAAATGCTGGCTAAGATGGCCGGCATTGATCCAGTCACTGTTGAGCGTACTGTGGTAGGCAATGTGTCCCACCACGACATTCTAGGGCAGGCTCTGGGCAAGGGCTTCCGCATGGACGCGGCGGACATCAATGTGGAGAGCGCAATCAAGGCGGCTCATAAGGTGGTGGCCCAGCCGCTCAAAGACATGTCCCCGCGCCGATTCCGCGATATGGTAGCATGGCCCGTCGTGGTGGCCGGGCGTATTGATCGCATGACACGCCGAGCCGCCTTCTACCACAGCCTTAAAGAGCAAATGCTGCTGGGCGCCAGCCCGGAGCGCATGTTGCTGCGCTTGGCAGGTCGCGGTGCGGGCACGTCAGCAGAGGCACGTTTGGGAGAACTTGCTACGCGCCAATTAGAGGCGGCGCCAGCAGAGTTCAAGGGCGGGCTAATTCCTGATGTACACGGTCAGCTGGTGAAGGCTGGAATCCCCGATGTTGATGCGCGACGTATGGAAGGCCACATGGTCGATGCCATGCGCGACTACCTGATGAAGGGCGGTTCTCTGCACGAGTCCAAAGGCCTGACGAAGGCGTGGTTATCGGGCGTCACGAATGCAGTGGGAACGGACGCAATAGCCCACCTGTCTCCTTACGATCTCGGCATGCAGTTTGCGAACTCGCTGGGGCATTCGGACGAGGCGAGCATGGTGTGGCTGCGCGACCTTCAGCCGTCAATGCAGCGTCTTAAGGATGAGGTCTTTCCCTTCATTGGCAAAGTGCCCATTGAACAGGTGAACGCGAAGATCGACAAGATCGCAGACGACTACCACACGTTCGATCGCATTCAGGCTGATATGACGCACACGAAGCCGATCCCTCGTCCCGGCAACGACTACAGCAAGGGCGTGTCATTGACAGACGATGGCTTAAAGGCAGACTTGAGCGATCAACTAAACCACATGCAGCGTTACCTCGATACCAAGTTGCCCGGATGGGAGGGCAACAAGGACATGGTTCGGCGCATCATGGGCGCGGCCGGGGATTTCTCGACCGGGCGCATCACGAAACTCTATGACATCCACGCCCAGAAGATCAACGCCCTTGCCAACCCCGAGACGGCTAAGGGGTTCGACCAGCGCGCCCTGTGGCAAGACTACTTCAACTACGTGGATGACTCGCAGGCGCGGCTCTACAACACTGTGCGGGACGAGATTTCGAAGATCGACACCACGCAGTTGAAGCCTATTGATGACTGGTACCAGAACCTCCTTAAGACGCAGAAGAAGCACCGCGACATCATTGCTGGCGCCATCAACACGGATACAGCTGATGCGTGGGCCGAGGCCGGCAAGAAGGTCGGGGCGTTGTACCGCAAGAATGCTCTGGACCGCAGCACCATCTTCGGCTGGCAGCCCAACGAGGAGATGCAGAATCTTGGCCATATCCGCCCCAGCATGGCTCTGACGCGCCAAACCGAGGAGTTCATGCAGTTTGTTAAGGGCAAGATTGGGCCGGCGATGGTCAACCCCGTCCCTCTGCATGCCAGTGCCAAAGCTATTCTGTCTGAGATGAGTCAAGAAATGACGCAGCGAGGCCCGGACGTGGCGCGTATTCTGGTAGGCCATGCACGCGCTAAGACCGACTTCATGATGCTACAGTACAGTCAGCAGTATGGCATGGATCACCTGTTGCAAGGCATCTTTCCCTACGAGTTCTTCCCGACGCGTACCGCGATGAACTGGGGCATCCGTATCATGCGCCAGCCGGGTGCCGGCGCCATGCTGGCAAAGGCGCTCTTGCTGCCTAACGAGTATCAGAAGCAGTACGGCCTGCCAGATCGGTTGTCCTATCGTATTCCGGTACCTATGCCATTTCTCGATGAGTTCCTTGGCATGATTCCCGGTGTGGGCGACAAGCTGGGGCAGGGCCAGTTTTCGAACATCTACTGGATGGACCCTATGTCGATTTTGTTCCCGATGGCCAGTTTCCGCAATGGCTACGCGGATGAACAGAAACGCAGCACGCCGATGGGGATTGTAGCTGATTGGACTGAGAAGAACACTCCTCTCAGCACGAGTCCCTTCGCTAAGATTGTCGGTGGATTTACAGGTGCTTTGGACAAGGATGCTTGGACTAACTCGCTGTTCAATGGCGGGCCGTTTGGTATCCCGTCTTCGGCCTATGGTCAGGCGGCAGGTAAGTGGCTACAGACAGGCGAGGCTGATCCTAAGTACCTCCCGCCGGGCGAACAAGAGAGCTACGTCGATAAAGGCTACTTCTCCAACAACTGGTTGGCCCAGATGTTTGGCATTGGTGAGGGCCGGTTTGATACGTTCCAGACCGAGCGGGCAGCCACCTCACTGTTGGCATCGGGTGACTTAACCTCGGAGGAAGCGTGGGAGGCCGTCACTACGCATAAGGGCGCAGCGTGGGAGAAGGCCACCAAGGCTAAGGGCGCTGAGTCCTTCTTGTCTAACTTCACTGGCTGGTTGGGCTTCCGCGTCACCGGCTCACTCAAAGGCGAGCAGATTCGTATTGGCGAGAAGGTGCTCTACGAGAAGGCGGCGGCTGAAGGCAAACTCGGTGAGTTCTACGAGCTGTACCCTGAGTTCGAACTTCAGAAGGTGGCTTCAGCGGGGATTAGTGATCCTAAAGTTCGCGCCCAGCTGGTAGACAACCACAACTACTACCTTGACTTGGACAAGCTGGTGTCTCAGCCCTACCAGAAGGCACTGGACGAAATCAACCTCCAGATTGACGGCATCCGGCACCAGCCCAAGATGACCGAGATTGATGCTGAGCGCATCAAGCACCTCAACGATGAGGTGCAGCAGATTCGTGCGGAGCAGCAGACGATTAGGGACATGCTGGACAGGGCCTATCCTAACCGGGACAAGGAGCTGAGCCTGATAGCCCCCCCGCAGACTCGGCAGCTGGAGATTGTGGCTCGGGACTACTACAACATCAAGCAAGACCCCAGCGAAACCTATGAGGACTTCGTGGCTCGTCAATCCCGCTTCTTGGACACATTCCCGCCCAAGACCGATCAGACACACCCGTTGGACTGGCAACAGTTGTTCTCGGCCTTCCTCGCCTCAGACGCGACCTTCAACCTGAAGATCAATGCAGCGGCAGACAGGGGCGACTTCGCGGCAGTCAATAAGTTGCGAACAGATAGGGATAAGTTGTTTACACAGATGAACAATATTGCCAAGGACCGTCTCACACGGGACGATGTGGAGCAGTATCTGGCCAACACCACGCGGCGGAAGGGGATCGCGGAACTTGAGTTTGATCAGGCCAGTGCCCTGTTTGACCAGTGGATGGCACTCGTGGGAGACGGTTCGCCCCTGACCAGCAAGCAGAAGGCGGCTGTGTCGGCCTACTTCCGCACCCAGCCTCTGCTTCGGACGCACTACAATGCGGCTACGATTGACCTTCGTAGCCTCAACATGCAGCAGCTTCAGGCGCTGGCCCGTCGCCGGGAGATTAAGGCACACTACAACAATCTGAGGACCAATGCAGCTAAGGTGGACTACATGCAGGCGGTAAGGAATGAGTACGACGCAGCTAATGCCATTCTCGGTTTGCCGCCCGTTTCGGTGCTCGACTACCGACCCGCTCCCCCCGACCTTCATGCTAGGACTGCGGCCGACGCCGGCACAGACTTTCAGGGCAATAACCTTGCCGATCTCTTAACAGCCGACCCCCTCTCTGACCCTACGTCTAGTAATGTCGCGGCTAGTGAAGGGGGGCTAAGTGGCTATGACATCAGCCAGTATGTCACGCCAGTAACGCAACGTGGGTATTAGCTGCTTGACAACATCTCGTATACTCGCTATAATGGTAGCGAGGCGAGTCGATTCAGGAAGGGTATTACTATGTCAGACGAAGTCCAAATCCAGATCGTTGATGGCGACGAGGACGACCCATTCGTACAGAAGACTGATCCATTGACTTCCGCCGATTCTTCTGAGGGAGATGACGGGGAGGATGAGCAGGATTCTGAGAGTGACGACCAGTCCACAGGCGACGAAGGCGAGGACGACGAAGACGCCGAGTACACCCCCGAGGAGCTAGTGGCTCTTGAGGAGCTAGAGGCTTGGAGGGAGGCACAGGCGACGGCGGCTGCTGCGGCAGCTACCTCACAGCTTCAGAGCAAGTATGACCGCCAGTTTGCGGCCACGCAGCGACAGATGCGTGACCTCGCAGCGGCAGCCGAGGCTCGGGAGCTGGAGTTGCGCGAAGCTGTACGGAACGCCCAGTTGAATGGGCTGACTGATGCAGAGAAAGAGCAACTCAAGAAGCAGTGGAATGAGACGGACAAGGTCGCAGAGCTGGATGCCTATAAGGAACAGCTGACCGGATTCCATATCGATCTGCTGCGAACGGCGTATGCTACTGAGTACGCCGAGTTCGGTCTGCAAGCAGACGACCTTGAGCAGTTTGACACTCCTGAGGATATGGAAGCCTTCATCAAGGATGTGCAGATCGAATACTACAAGCTGATGGCCAATCCTGCGGTGCAGGGGGCGATCAGCGAGGGCACGCCAGTTGCCAAGACGGCAACGGCTCCCGCTCCTGTTGCTGCGGCAACCCGCAAGGCACCGGCTGGAGCTGCTGCTCCATCAGATGCAGGCGGGGGTTCGGCGCCAGCGCCAACGACCAAGTTCAATAAAGGGACTGGCGTGGATGCGATGGCCGAGAACATCCGAAGTGGCTGGGAGAGTCCGAAGGTTCGATAGTGTCAACCGATATGGCTTATGCGGCTGGCATCATGGATGGTGAGGGTTGTCTCACTATCAAACAGCGTTCGGCCTCTCAGCAGACGGGTTCGGCGCTAAGTACATCGTATAGTGGTGAAGTTACTGTCGAGATGACAGATGAAACCACAATACGATTCCTACACGAGTTATTCGGTGTGGGGAGTATTCGTTCTCGCCAACGTGTGGCACAGAATAAGCCTGTGTATGTTTGGAGGGTAACGGATGCCGCAGCGAGGAAAGTTTGCTGGGACATACTGCCCTACTTGAGGATCAAGCAGCGGCAGGCAGAATTGATCATCACACTTCCTGTGTGGCCTCAGGGTAAAGGCCCGGTGCCAGAGGAAGTAGTGACCATGAAGGCGACGATGCTGACGGAGATGCGTTCTCTGAACAGGGTCGGGGCCTAGGAGAAATAAGCAAATGGCTGGTACTACTAACACCCTACGCGTTGCCGGGGTGCCCAGCGGATATCCGTCCGAGATCGATGCCACTGTTAAGGTTCGTTGGGTTGCCCCCCTGCTCGTCAACATGAGTGAGCGGTCGGTGGACCTCCTGAAGTACCTCGGCGGTGTCGAACAATTTGCGTTCAACAACACCAAGATCGAGTGGGTTGAAGACGACATCTGGAACCGCCGCCCTACTGTTACCGGCACTCCGCTGGCTTCGGCTGGCACGGCGTTTACCGTCACCGGGCAGTCTCACCGCTACCCGATTGGCACGATCTTCTTCAACGCCACGAAGGGCGAGTTCGTCCGCGCCACCGCGATTCCTGACGCGAACACGCTGACGGTGACTCGTGACCTTGGTACAGTCCTCGGTTCGACCCCGGCGTGGGCCGGCACGGACGAAATCTTGGTCTCAGGCTTCTCCATGCAAGAGGACGACAACTGGACCTACCGCCCGACCGCCATCTTCAACCTCCCGTTCAACACGGCGCAGGCCCAGCACGTCGGCGTGCAGGCCTCGTTCCGCCGACAGGAGACTGCGCTGTATGGCCTTCAGGGTTCCGACCTTGACATGCAGGCAGCCAACACCGTCGCGGAGCAGTTCGTGTCGATGGAGCAGGCAGCGGTTCACGGCACGCGCTTCGCTGGCTCGGCCAGCGTTCCGTCGATGGCCGGCGGCATCAAGTTCTATGTCACGAGTGCCAACGGCGCCACCGTCACAGACTTGTCTGCCGCAGCGATGACCCGCAAGGACATCGATGACCTTCTCCAGACCCTGTTCTACACTGTCGGCATGGAGAAGATGTCCCACACCATTCTGACGAGTGCGTGGGGCAAGCGGAAGATTAGCTCCTTCTTCTCCGCAGGCGAGCGTCTTGGCCCGATGGCCAATGAGGCTGGTGTCGCGATTGACCGCTTCAACACCGACTTCGGTATTGTCGAGGTCATGCTGCACACCGCGTTGGTGGAGAACGAGATGCTGTTCCTCCGCAGGGAGAACCACAAGATCGGCGTTCACGGCACGCTCGGTCGCCCGCACCTGCTCCAGATCGCGGCTCCGTCTGCGACAGGTCCTCGTATCCAGCGCGCCTTCTACGGTGACTGGTCGATGATCAACAGTGGCGTGCAGGCCGAGGGCCGGCTCATCAACTTTAGCACCACGGCGTAATAGAGTGGGGGGCAGGCTGCGTTGCAGTCCCTGCCCCCCACTCTCCTACGAAGGAGATTCCCATGAGTCAGAATCAAATCTCAGGTGCTGAACAGATCGCGGAACTGGCGGCAGACGGCACAGGCCCTCGCGGGGATGTGCATGGCGTTAAGAGGTCCTTCCGGTTCGATTATGACTTCGCCAAGGATGGCGGGGCTGTCAGCACTATCTTGCTTAGGGGCACTGAGAAGCTGCCCAATAACTTCGTGATTACTACGGCTATGATTGATCTGGCCGTGGCGCTCTCGACAGGAGGTAGCGTTCAGGTTGCGCTTCAGGCAGAAGCTGCGGGTGACCTCCGTGCTGCTGCGATTCCTGCCACAGGTGGTCTTAACGCGACAGGCGTGAAGGCTCTGATTCCTGTGGGTACGGCAGCGACCGTTGTCAAGACAACGGTTCCTCGCACGCCGGCTTTGGTCGTTTCTGTAGCTGCTCTTACCGCAGGCCGGTTCTCGGTCTACGTCGAGGGTTATGTCGCCCGCGAGGCGTAGAGGAGAACTAACATGCCTGACAATGGATTTGGCTCTGCTGGTATTGACGTGCGCCGCTTGGGCCTCACTGACGCCCCCACGGCCATTGGTGGCTCCCCCGGAGCCTCTCTCAAAGTGGTTTACGGGCAGCACACTACAGTCGCGGCGGCAGATACTGTCGTGACCGGGCTTGCCACGGTAGTCAAGGTAATCGTCACGCTCGATTCCGACCCGGTGACGGGCGCTCAGACCGCCACGGCTACTATTGGCGACCAAGCGGGCGCTCCTGCTGCGGGAAGCGTCATCCTGAAGACGTGGAAGGCCACGGCGACGGCGGACACGGCGGTCATTGCGGCCACTACCTTCGGTAAGAAGCTGAACTGGATCGCCATCGGCACGTAAGCGGAGCTAACACCACCCCGGTAGGCCCGGACTCCTGCCCCTCCTCCTGACGGGCAGACCGGGGTGGTTGCTCATTTGCAGGAGTCGCGGCTTGAGGGGGCCGGCACAGGAAGGGAAGGAAATCGAAATGGGTCTGAACGACAACATTGACGAGCAGGGCGAGGCTACGAAGGCGAAGGCACGTGAATCAGCCGCAGCGATGGAGCGAGCACAGGCCGTCATCGCAGAGAAGTTGGCAAGCGGTCCAATCGCAGATGGCTCGATCTCCAGTCAAAGCAATCTACGGGCCTTCATTGCTCCAGTCGAGAAGAACACTCGCTACCTGATCTCCTCAGGGAAGATCAATCAGATTGTGGACCCCAACAGCCCAACTGGCAAGCGGGATACGTTCCGCGATGACGAGTTCTGGGTGGAGTTCCATGATGGCTTAGTGGTCCTCTCGCCAGAGACAGAAGCGAAGCAGATTGCGTGGTGTGAGGGACACCCGACAATTTGTAGAGACATTCAGGACCCGCTGACGGAAGCATGGGCCTTTATGAAGGAAGCCCAGCTTGATCTGGCTGGTCGCGAGAGGGTGCTGCCGAAGAACTTAGACGTTGACGCGGCGCTCACTGGGCGTCCCGGTGGCGTCCCGCACGGCGGCGTACAGCGTGCCCGAGAGCACCTTCAGCTGGCGAATAACTAACCCAGTGGAGGACGCTGATGACTCTCGTATCGGCCTTGCAGGCCAACATGGGCCTGCGACTTCACGATGTAGCGGCAGCTGAGGTCAGTGCATCCCAGCAGATCACCTTCCTGAATATGGCTGTCGATGACATCAAGTCGGCGGGGTGGTTGATCTATCTGGAGGAGGATGAATCGTTGGTCGAAGTGGCCAACACGTATTCCTTCGCTGTGCCTGCTGACTTTGCCTACATCAACAAGATTCTTCGGCAGAACACCTCCACGAGCACCTACGACTACGATCTGGATGTAGAGTCTTGGCGCCTAGGCTTGGATGGCTCGGCGCCGACTCTATTCTTCGATGAGCGCCGCTACCAGCCATCACCGGGGGCCAAACTCAAGATCGTCGGGCAGAAGCGTCCGACGACCTATGTGCTTGCTACGGAAACTGTGGATACAGGCATGGAGAGTGTCTTGCGCGAAGGCGCCCTCTACTATGCCTTTCAGTTCGTAGCCGCTGGGCGTAGTGAATATGCGTCATGGCGTCAAGTAGAAACACAGTTGGCTTATGCTCGCTTCCAGCAACTGCTGTCTTACGCCCCCCAGCAATTCCGCCAGAAGCCGAACTCACGATATGTTCCATCGCGCTAGGAGAGAGATATGGCACACGAAGATTTTGTCTCTCTCAACGGCCAGACATACTTAATCGAGGGGCCTGTCAATGGCAAGGCCATTTCTGAGTTCTCGGCTGGTTTCAAGATCGGCAAGGCCACGTATGATGATCGCGAGCATGCTTTCTATCTCACCCTTGACGATTTCAGTGGTGGCATAGGCTTTCACCGCGTTGATTCCCACGAAGCCCTCGGCGGTATCTGGGATAGCGTGGGCGGCGTAGATGTACGTCGCGCAAATCACATTACCCTTCCTCCAGAGCGCACCACTCTCGCTGGTGCCGCTACAGCCAACCTAGGCTTCAGCGCCAACAACCGCAACATGATCCTTAGCGACATCAGCGGAGCTGAGTTCTTGTATTGTGTTGCGGGCAATAAGGTCTATCGTATGGATGCTGCTCGGGCCAGCCTTGCCACTGCTGCTACCTTGGCCGGAACGGGCACGCCAGCCATTACCGGCATATTCGAATGGCGCGACAAGGACACCAACACGCGCCGCCTGTATGCTCCCACCATTGACGGTACACTTACGTCCAAATACTTCTACTCGACGAATGGAACGACATGGACCGAAGGCGCTCGTGTAGTCTGGGAAGGGCTGGTCTGGGACAACAAGTTTATAGCCTCCCTGCCTTGTGCGGTGACTGATGCCCCCAGTAAGCAGACATTGGGGCAGATTGTCTGTTCCTTCTCGACGGACGGTATCAATTGGGATATTGATACAGTCAGTGCTGTGACCGGCATTAAGGGACGGCCTAAGTATTACTTCCAAGGCTTGCCCAAGTGGATTGGTGTGGCGACTGCTCCGTGGGGAGACATCTCCCCCTACTTCATTGATTTTGGCAAACTCTATGTGCTGGACTTCTATCAGGAAGCGGCACATGAGATTGAAGAAGTCGGTGACAAGACACGATTGACCTGTGGTGGAATCTACGAGGGCCAAGTCCTTGTCTCGGATGGATACAGCATCTGGATGTATGATCCCGGTGCGTCCGCAACCATTCGCAGGATTGGCATCTACAACCGCTTCGGTGTCCCTGACTCTCTGCGGGGGTACACTGTCTCCACCTTTATCGGTGGCACCTCTACGCTCTACGCAGTGCTGGATGACAACCTGAATGCCAAGATGCGGCTGATGGCCTATACAGGCGTGGGTTGGTCCCCGCTGGGACCCGCCGTGACCGACGCCAACCCGCTTGGAGCCATCGTAGACCGCTTTCCCATCGGCCAGAGCGTTAGCAC
>ERZ1292623.1138-Hain-H51-01um-R1-1138-length-26337-cov-7_pt1 | contig 26337 bp, 23 predicted proteins | sample MGYA00564398_ERZ1292623 | MGnify/ENA primary metagenome ERZ1292623 (study PRJEB36523, sample SAMEA6512633) | groundwater metagenome | collected 2019-01-07 | study: AquaDiva: Metagenomics assemblies of 32 groundwater samples | reverse complement strand
AAAAAGCATAATTCTCATTACCTCCAATAGACACAAGAATTATTCAGTTACCGTGTCTCATGAAAACCAAAAAAAAACTGAAATTAATCTTTCAAGACCGTTGATGCTGGCGAGATAAAAACAATTGTATCTCCCCTCAAGAAGGTTAAACCAATGTTTCTCTTTAATTCATTCCCTTGCATTTCTTTTGCATTATCCAACACAATATTTATGTGGATGTCAAAAGCTAACAAAGTTCCAACAAGTTGCTTCTCGCTCTTAAGTTGTACAAGAATCTCCTTGCCTTTTGAATTGTTCAAAAGATCAAGCGGTCTTTCAATTCCGTTAACCATAATCTCTTTTCTTAAAACAACTTTTTAAACCTTTCCTTCATGTTAAATTATGTAATATGGGATACTTATTCTCACATAAATATAAAGAAAGGAAAAAGAACCTATTTAAGTTTCAATATATCTTCAATGTCAAGAACCATACAATAAATTGTATGGTGTGTCTGGTCGTCAAGAATCATTGATTCTTGAGTGCTCTCAAGATTTTTCAAATCTTAAACATCAAAAATCAATGATTTTTGTGGCTTAAAAATTTCTGAAGAAATTTTTAAAGTCTCACGAAATAAAGTAGGGGGTTTACGCAAAAAATAAATCTTGACATATTAAATTAAATATTTGTTACCTATATATTTGTTAAAAATAATAAGATTTATATTAAGGATTTGATGATGATAAATATGGAAAATAAAAAAAGAAAATTATGGTTTAAAGCAAAGTTATATGGTTGGGGATGGTATCCGTCAACATGGCAGGGTTGGCTAGTACTTCTTACATGGGTAATCATAGAAATTGCACTCTTCTTAAATATAGATAAAAATTCTCATTCTGTTTCAGATACTCTAATAAATTTCATACCAATTTCAATAGTTTTAATTATTATTCTAATTATAATATGTTATATTAAGGGAGAAAGGCCTAGATGGCGCTGGGGAAAATAAAAAGTAAAGTATTTAAACCATCTTTCAAGTTAAAATTTAAGTAAAATGAAAACAGGAAGAAAAATCACAGGCGGAAAGTACAAAAAGTCTAGAAAGAAAAAGAAGTACGAGCTTGGAAGAAATAAAAGAATAGTAAGTTTAAAGGAAACTAAAAGAAAAACTCTTAGAACTAGAGGCGGAAATGAAAAAGTAGTACTTTTAGGATCTAATGAAATAAATGTAATTGATCCAAAAACAAAAAAATCTAAGAAGGTTAAAATAAAAAATGTTCTTGAAACACCATCAAATAGATTCTTAGCAAGACAAAATATAATTACTAAAGGTGCGATTATAGAAACAGATATTGGAAAGGTAAAAGTTACTAGCAGACCAAGTCAGGAAGGTTCTGTGCAAGGTATTCTAATAGAATAATTACAAATCGTAATACCAACTTCTCTTTGCAGTTTCTAAGCTAACTCTTTGACTGTTAGCTATTTTTAATTCTAAATCAGAAGATTGTTGTTCCGTTAATTTTACTATATCTGGGACAGGCCTCGTATGCCCTCTACCGAGATTTCTTTTAATTCCAGGCATTTTCTGATATCTATTTAAAGCCTGTAAAACATTTTCTGCAAAAATATAAGCGACCTGATCTCTCAGTCTTCCAGTTCCCTGATGTGCTCTATAAACATTAAGTTTAAACCATTTTCTATCTTTATCCATAAAATTACTCCTTAAATTAAATAAAATAATAGCAGAAAGATTTAAAAAGCTTCCCCATTTCCTTTATAAATCTTATCATAAAATATTAGGGAAATCAATCATGAGTGTCAAAAGATGTACAGAATGTAACAGCACAGACCTTTTCTACGACGAAGAAAAAGGAGAAGTTATCTGTAATGAATGTGGTCTTCTTATAGAGGAGAAAATGGTTGATACTGGAATAGATTTGTCTGGAAAGTTTGACAAATCAGAAAAAAAGGGTCGTGGAGGAGCTCCAATGTCAATGCAAAAATTTGATAAAGGACTTACAACAAATGTTGGAGAGATTTCAGACATCTACAAGTTAGACACAAAACAAACTAGAAAATTCTTAAGATTAAAAAAATGGCAGGAAAGAGTTTCAACAAGTATTGAAAGAAATCTAAGACTTGCTATGGCGGAACTTAGAAGAGTTTCTTCATATCTTAATCTACCAACAGTTGTTGGAGATGAAGCAGCTAGAATATACAATTTCGTTCTTCAAAGAGGTTATGTTCGAGGAAGATCAATGGAATCAGTAATCGCAGCTTGCATATATGCTGCTTGCAGATCATATAATATTCCAAGAACCCTTGATGAAATAGCTCAGGCATCAGATATGGAAAGAAAAGAAATTGGAAGAACTTATCGTTTTATTATTAGAAAATTAGTAATTAAAGTAACTCCATCTTCTCCAAATGATTATATTTCAAGATTCTCAAGTATTCTCCACTTATCACCAAAAACTCAAAATCACGCTCTAAAAATTCTAAAAAAAGCAGATGAAGAAGAACTAACTAGTGGAAGAGGTCCTGCTGGAATTGCAGCAGCTGCTTTATACGTAGCAGCTCTTTTAAACGATGAAAAGAAAACTCAAAGAGAAGTTGCGGATGTTGCAGGAATAACAGAGGTGACAATAAGAAACAGATATAAAGAATTAATCGACAAGTTAGGCCTCGAAGATAAAATGAAGTTGAATGAATTAGACAAGAAAAAGGTTAAGTAAAAGAGTAATTTATTCTAAAATAATAATTTGTTAATTTAAATCAAACATTCATATCAACCATATTTCTGTCACCACTCTTTAACAATAACTTACCGAAACATTTAAATACCACTACTTAATGGTGTCATTATCTTAAAATCATAATGAACAAAATGAAAGGTAAAATACTAGCAATTTTAGCATTCTTATCACTATTAGTGATTATGCCATTAGCATCAGCTGAAATAATCTGGTCTTTACCAACAGGCGTTCCTTTCTATATTTCAGGAAATAATACTTACGAAAACCAAACTTTAATAGTAAATGTAATAAATCCACAAAATAAAGTTTATTCATGTGCAGGATCAAGTTTAGATATTCCTCTAGAAATAAGAACAAACTTAAATGCATCATGTTATTATTCTCTAGATAATTCAGCTTGGATTGACTTAGGAAGAAGTACTCATTTTTCTCGAACTCTAACAGTTCCAAAGGGAAACCATCAATTAGTTGTATGGTGTAGAGCAGGAAATCAAGAATCAATAAAAACTGTTAATTTCTCTGTTAAGTCAAAAAGCAACGAAACTTTTTCAGACAGACAGCTAACTCAAGATCAAGCATATGAAGAATCAATAAGACAAATAAAATATGGAGAATGGAGATGTATAACTAATAGACTGCAAAGAACTGTTACAATAAATAATTTAGAACAAATGGAATATGGTCAGGTTTGTGGTTTGGAATTAAATCCAAGTGATGAAAATACTAGAATGAAAAACATCTTATGGATAATCCCAATAATCTTCTTTATACTAATCTTAATGGTTATAATTCTTATAGCATTGTTGATGTCAAGAGATCAATAAAGTTATTCTAAATTTAGTAAGCAAGTAATTCTCCAAAATAAACACTTTCACTATTATATTGATTTAGTGTTACTAAATTATCTTCTGGTTTTCCGCCTATTTTTGACCAATCAACTCTCATATATTTATTTGGTTTATAATTAGAATACTTTACTAAAAATTTGGATAAAGTATCTTTTTGCATTACACCACCATTTGCATTAGCAAACTGATGGGTAAATTCAATATCTGAAACTTTCCCTTCTTCATCATAAAAAATTTTTGTAACTGTAGCTACATGCGTATCACCCTGGAAAAAAACAACATCAAGCGGTTCCAATTCATCAAAGGTAACTTCAGTTCCTCCATTAGCCATAATTTTAGCAGGAAGTTTTTTTGCATCAAAACCTCTCGTACTTCCAAAAAGTTTCTCAATTTCAGTATCTTCTAAATTAGCAGAACCTTGTATAACACATCTAAAATTAGCTCCGCATCTATGTGGAGTCTTATAATAACTAGATTGAGACGCTTTCTCTATGGTTTCCTGTAAAACACTGTCAGAAACTCCTATAAATTTTATTCCACCCTTTAAATTAGTTTGAATATTTGTTTTTTTTGTATCTTCAAAAATAAAGTTTGATGGGATATATCCCTTATTATTACTTAATGGAAAAACCTCCTGTGCAAAAAAAGCTTCTCCTGTATCATAAAACCCATAATTATACCTATAATTTCCTAAAACAACATCGCCATTGCCAGAAATATGATTAATAGTTATTCCTTGGAGACCATTACTAACTTCTAATAAAGCCCCCCTAGGTTGTATAACTATATTGTCAGGATAAAAAATACCATTATCTTTTAAAAACTCCTCCCTTAATTTCCCAATAGTATTAGGTCCTATGAGTCCGTCCTGTTTTATGCTTTTAGACTTTTGATAGTTTTTAATTAAGCTATCGATTTGCTTAGAATCATAGTTATTTTGAATTTCCAACATATCTTTAATTTCTAAAGGTATTTCATTATAACTAAAATAACCTTTTTCAGGAAGGTTAATTTTGGGGAATCCATAGATACTAGCTAATGTTTCTCTGCCTATTACACCATCTAACTTAAGATTATTTTCCTGCTGAAATTTTATAACCTGATTATAAGTCTCCTGACTATAAGTGTCTCCACTTACCCCAAAAAAGTTATTTATCCACTTAGACTCATCCCCCATCTGGAAGTATCCTCTTTCAGGCAAGGCTATAAGATTATTAAAACCTATTTTATCAGAAGCATGTGTTGAAACCCCCAAACTTGAAAAAAGTTGAAAACCACTTCCTTCTATATGCAAAATATTTTTTTGCTGACCTTGCTGAAACAAAACAAAATTTCCACCACTACACTTAAACAAACAAACATCATTTCCATAAGCTTCAATTAAATCTCCATTAATTCTAGTTTTAGATCCTTTAGCAATATAAGCTCCTTCTGCATTATAGGATAAAATTCCCTCATTGAGAACATTCCCGTCAGGCAATTTAATATTCTTTCCATTAATCTCAACAACACCATCCTTAACAATAGGGGTCTCAGTTAAAGTTTCTCCATCAGGAATATCTAAGTTTGTCTTACTAGGTCTTGCAATAAATCCCTTCTTATAACTAACTCTTGTATTTGCAGGAGCTTTAACGATATTCTCATTAAAATTATATACGCCACCTTTATCATTAACTAAAAAGCTCGCTGAAAAAATATTGCCATATTGATCTAATGATAAATAAGAATCTCCTTTATCACTTGCTACAATATTTCTAAAATCAACCTTTTTGTTAGAAACTTTATCGATAATTGAAAAATATGAATTTTCCTCATTAAAGCTTAAAATTGTTATACCTTCTTTAGTTTTTTCAGCTCTTAAATTACTTGCCACAAAGTTATTTTTATCATTATCAAAGAAGTTAGTTAAATCTGCCTCTTTTCCATGTTCAATCTGTAAAATTCCCTCATCAACAAGCCCCTGATCATTAAATTGTAAGTCCTCTTTAATACTTACATCTTTACTATCAATTAAGGGTTTAATTTGATTGTAAAAATTAACTATTTTACCAAGAGAGGGATTAATTTTGGATACTTGATTCAATAAAGCCTGACTAACAACGCTTGTTATTTTTTGAACAGCACAAGCAGCAGGATTAGCTACACATAAAGCAACATTAACAATGCTATTAACTGCCTGTCCTGCTTGAGGATCAATAAAACTTAATCCCTGCATACCAAGTTGAGCAATAATTCCAGCAGAAGCAAAGTTTGTTAATAAAATAATAAAAATAAAAAATAAGACAATAATTTTTAACTTATTATCAATAACCATGCCTTTATTGTATTTTTTGCTTATATTATTAAATTTCATTTTTATCGTATATTTTTTTAAGTCTTATAAAATTTATGTGCAAAAGAAAAAAACTCTGTTTTCTTATCGGAATTTTCTTTAATAAGATTATAAATAATTATTCTAGAATTGTTTACTATACCTTCAGCATCTTGATTACTTATATTAAGATTATTTTTCTTTGCAATATCTGAAATGCAAGATAAACAAATACTATCTTCATTTTCCAATTGTATCTCTGTAAGTTGAACTGAAACATTATGCAAAAGTAAATAATTTGTTTTCTCTTGAAAATCATAATTATCTAACAGAATTTTTTTATTACCTATATCAAGATAAACTGGAAAATAAAGTAAAGAGTTAACAACATCCTTAGTTAAACTGGTCTTAACATTTAAATTATCAATATTATAAGTTAAGTTAGTATCAATCTGCAAATTATTTAAGTTTAGACAATCTTTAATGTTGTTTGTAATAGCATCATTAAGCTCCTTTTCTAATTGTTCTTTATTAGGTATTATTTTGTTTTTGTCAAGATAATAAGGAATATATCTGCTTAAAGATAAATTATCAGTCCGATAAAAAACAGATTTATCGGGAGTTGTAAAATATCCACCTTGCAAACCATTATAAAATAATGCATTATCAGTAGAATCTTTTAGACAATTTGTGATATAATCATTTACCTGAATAACTCTGTCATCTTTCCCACTAAAAATACTAAGAATAAAATGTCTTGCATTACTGTTAACGCTCAAGACAAGAATAATTCCTGCCACAATTACAATAGCAATTATAATGAAAATAGTTACCTGAGCTTTTTTAGATTTCTTCACCCCTTTATTCATCTAATAAATAAAGAATTAAGATATATAAAATATATGCTGATGAAAAGGCTTAATTAAAATTATTCACATAATAAACCTAAAATCAAGAAGTCCTTGCGTATACCTCGGCTTAAAAGCCGAGGTTTGTTCGGGACTTCTAGATGATCCAAAACCAAGAAAAGCTATGCTTTTCTGGCCCAGAAAATCTAAAAAAATTATCAAGATTTTCTAGGATCTAAAACCCCAAAATTACTACCACATTCTAAAGAATGTGGTTTTAGAGTTATGGACATAATGAAAAAAGATATAATTAAAAACACTTCCCATTATTAATTAATAATCTTATTAGTAGGGAAAGTTTGAGAATTAGTAAGGAGAGTTCATAAAGAGAACCAGGGGTTTTTTTATGCGGGTGTGCCAGAGCGGTCAAATGGGGTGGACTCAAAATCCACTAGCTTAGTGCTTACATAGGTTCGAATCCTATCACCCGCATTGATATGATTCGAAAGGTTCGAATGTTTTTATTCGTAAGAATAAATAACTCCCAAAATCATTTGATTTTTAGGACCTATCTCTCGCATTGATTTTTCTTAAGCAACTAACCCAGAATTAAAACAAAGATTATTTACTTTATTAGCATTATTAATACGAGATTGTAAGCTTTCTATACCTGGTATTTCATATAAATCCATAAACACTCTTGTTGCGCTATTAATACTAATTGTTTTAATGAGAGCACCATATGCATTTCTCTTAGATCCTCCGCCATTTCCTCCACTTCCTTTTAATTCATGATTAACAAATTCTAGCTGAGTTTGAAAATCACTAACATCTTTTGGAGGAGATTTTGCTTTAGCAAAATTTTCTAAATTAGTTCTTCTCTCAAATCTCCATTGAGCAATACCATAAGCACTACCGCTATCTCCAAGAATTGTTGTATCAAATCTAGATTCATGAATTAGATTTCCAATAATTCCAGATGTCTGAACTTCACTATAACCCTGAGAACCAAAATAATCGCATGCAAATTGAATTTTATCGTTTAATGAAGAAGGTGAAGTTGTTGAACTTTTAGCTTTACAACATCTGTCTGTAACATCATGACTATTTACTTCACTAGATATAACATTAATAGTAATATCATCTTCACTATCCTTACATAAACTTCCCGTAGTCCATGCTCCACCAAGACCAACACAACTTTGTGCAGTTGTTCCAGTCGTAGGAGTGCTAGGAGTTTCCTCTCTTTCTTTACTCTCAATCTTCTTTTTATTCACCCAATCATTTTCAGCAACCGCCCCATAAAACTTAGACCGATAATAAAGAAGCATACCTTCTTGATCACTTGTTAAAACATATTTATTTTCTATATCCTTAATTAAATTATTAACCGTTTCGGCATCAGAATCAAAATTAACCTCTTCCTCTCCGCTATAACTAAATGCTTTCCATTCCAAATCACTTATTTTTTTCTCTAAATCTAAAAATATAGGGGCTATTGTAAAGTCATCAATAAATTTCTTTCCTTCACTCTCTAAAGATTCTCTTATAGCATCTAACTCTGAAATAGTCTTATTTCTAGCTCCTGCATTTTCAGGAGTTATTGCCTTGCCAATAGATTCTCTATCAAGCCAACAACCTACTTTTACATCACCACAATATCCTAGTCTTTGCCATCTTTCAGGACTAGTTGTTAATCCAGGATTGCTTGTTGCACAAACTCTTATTATACCAGAATTATATATTTGTGGAGTTATTGCTTCTTCAACTCCAGCTTGTATATTTGGATTTGCTAAAGCCAAAGGATCAGGTTCTCCACTCACACAAGCTTTCTCTGTTGTAACCTGATCAGTAAGCTGATTCTTAATATAAGAATCTCTTAAATAATTTACAGCAAAGCTTGTAGAAACTTGTTTAAATCCGCATTTTTCTTGAGCATTTATTCTAACACATAATTGTTGATAATTAGATGGTGCTGTAAAGTCTCTAGCCTCATCAACATACTCTCCTCTTCCAATAAATCCAGTAGCAACATGTACATTTCCAGTTGGCTGGAAAAATGAACTTCCAGGAGAATCTTTCAGATAAATACTATATTGAACTCCAAGATCATTACCGGCAAAAATATGGAAATAAACTTTATATTGTGAAATTCCTTGAACAGTTGCATCTGTTTGTTTTATCTCTGTAAACCAAGCACTAAATTGACTAGGTGAATCTGGTTCTATCAAAGTTTTAAATTTATTAGGATATTTAGTTGAAACAAATGCTTTACAAACAGGACTTCCAATATCTTGTGTAGATCTAACTCTAAATGCATTAAGAGCATTAACTCCATAAGAACCTTTAAAATAATCAATAGAGTTTTGCATATTACTCCACGCACTCTGAACACTAAGATACTCTCCTCCTCCCCTCATACCTTTTCCAGTAGCTTTTTCTAATAATTTTGGAAGTATAACATTTGCTGCCGGAGAAATTTGTTTCCAGAAAAATTCACAAGTATAAATAGCTGTTATCTCATCACAAATACCAACATACTGTCCAGAATTTAAATTTTCTTGCAAACAATCTCTTGAAGCTTTAAGTATAGAAACATAATTATCAACTCCAGCATGTATTCCAGTTAAACAAACAGGTATAACAATTCCTTCTTTATAATTTGGCAAACACATAAATATTCCTCCAACAATTCCTGTCTGAATAACATCGCTAGCATAATACTTTCCTCCAAGATTACATCTGCTTGAAGGGCAAATTACAGGATCACAAACATTAAACATTAATTGACAGTCTTTTGGAGACATAAAGTCTTGACATTGTGTTCCTGGAAGATTAGCTGCAGGATTTCCAACTTTAACACTTCCAACTCCTGGAACATTAACTCTTTGAACTCCAGGAGAATACTGACTTGCAACTTTTTCCAAAGCACTAATAGATCTTTTAACTAATTCACTTGCTTTAGTTTCAGAAAGTCCAGGGAATGTATTCAAAGCCTGTCCAGTATTAACATTAAACATCTCACACTCATCATCTCCTAAACCAGAATTAAATTCCTCTCTTCCATTAGTTCCAACATTACATAACCAAAAACTTGAAACTTTTCCACTATCTTCAAATGCTTTTATATTTCCAAATGTCGGCAGAGTTTGTTTAGTTGCTGCATACCATCCTTCTTTCAAATCAATAGGAGTAACAGCAGGCATTCCTTTGTAAGGATCTGTTTCATAATATCTTACTTCCGGATTTTTATAAGAATTTTGATAACTTCCAGCGTCTTTCTTAATAAAATAAGAATACTGGCCTGAAATCTCATCTAAAATAGTTGTATCTTCAACTTTAGTTCCAACACCACTATTAGTATTAACAGTATAAATATTACCTCTATCTACAGTATATTTATCGTCAGAAGTTTTTGTAAGTACTGCAAAATATGCATTTCCTTTTTTATCATAAACAACATGTAATGGAACTTGTTCATTAGAACCAGGAATAGATGCTTTATATCCAGAATAAAATCTAGGAGTTTGTCCCTGATCAAGATAAGGTGTATCAACACCTAAACTTCCAATTCCTTTAAGCTGTTTCTGAGCATCTTCAGCCAAGCTCTTTGCTTCATCATACTCTTTCAATTTATTAACCTGATTCAAATCGTCATAAAGTTTCTTATTTGCAATTTCCTTAACTGAAGAACTTGCCTGAGGATCATTAGCTAAATCTGAATAAAGTTTTATCTCCCTCAACTGTTCATAACTTACACTATCACTTTTTAATGCACTGGAAAATACGTCATTAAACTTCACTTCTTCTTTTTCGCTTCCTTCTTTTCCATTATTAGCAACAATATTCTTTTCAGATAAATCACCTTTCAAAGTTTCAAAGTATTTGTTTCTAGCGCCATTATAATCAATAGATTTTCCCCCAAATACTCCATCTCCTTTTTTAACAAAACCACCATCTAATTCAAGTTTAGAAATTTGGCTGTTAACACTCTCAATTTTGGTTGAAACTAAACTTACATCTTTTTCAATTAAATCATTATTTTTCCTAAAACAATCATCTAACGAATTGTAAGGACCAGAAGCCATGTCAGGATTTGATGACACCCCACCATTAGCAATAGCCTCTGCACAAAGATCATTCCATCCACCACTAGTTCTCATCACCTCTGTTCTTGCAATTGCCTTTCCTCCAAGATTACTAAATAGATTTTTAACTTGAAGCGTAGCGCTAGTTGCAAAACATGCAGCTTTCATTCCTTTAACAACTTTGCCAAGAGAATTAGAAATATTCTGCCACTCATTAATACTCTGATTTAATCTTTTTATTCTCTCACTAGTTTTCTGAGGAGAAAGTTGTATAGCTCTCTTCTCAATACCAATATTATAACTTACATTAACCTCGCTTCCAATATTTCTATTAATAGGTTCTAGTTTTATTTTTGCATTTCTTTGCAGATGAATTTCCTTAACAAAAATATTCTTGCCACATATCACTTTTTGAGATCTAAAATTTATTCTTCCATTCTCTCCAGAAATGCTCTCAGTCTTATCTCCAAAAATACATTTAGCATCGATATTTATTCCATCTTCATCAAAACTCTTCATTTGAATATAAAATCCAGAAGAATTTTTAGGTATTATAAACTCTCCATTATTAGATAATCTTCTATCAACATTATCAACCAACACCTCAACACCTTTCTCATCAAATGAAGGTTCACTTATGTCTGTAAGAGTTATAACTCTAATGGAATTTCCACTATCTAATATATAACTTGCTTTAGAATTATCAAAATTTAAATTAGCTGTTTGTACACTAGATATAGAATCATATCTCTCACTTAATTTATTTGAAAGATCTAAAAGAGTTTTATCTTTATTCTTTCCACTTGAAAGTTTAATTGCATTAACTAAAGATTTCTTCCCAATACTAACACCATCTTCCTTTGAAATAGTTCCATTATAATCATCATCAACAGTTTCATATGAATCAATAGCGCTTAAGAAAGAAGTTTCAAATTCGCTATCTCCTGAATCAATATCCTCAGTTCCTCCAAATCCAACGAATTTGATTTTCTTACCACCACTAAAACTACCTTCTTCATTTTCAGATAAAGATAAAATTTCCACCCCTTCGATTGTTGAACCTTTTTTATTCATATAATCATTTAAAGAAGATTTCAAATTTTCATCAAATGGTTTATCTGTAAGCAAAAGTATTGCTATATTCTTATCTTCAATATTATTTATATTAACAAGATAAACTTTTTTCTCAATTTCTTTCCCATTTTCTGTTACTTTAATTGAATCCAAAACATCACCAATGTTATAAGATCCTCTAGTTCCATCAATCTCAAAATTAGATCCTCTATAACTTAATTCTAAGTTGAAAGGTTTACCATTACATTTAAGACTAACACTTCCATAACCATAACCAGAACTTTTTACATCTCTAACATTACAAAGTCCATTAGCAAAAACCATACCTTTGTAAACATCATAACTATCTCCATCAATGTTAATAGTTGCTTGAGTATTTGCCGGAACAACATCGACCAAATTAAGTCTATAAGCAGCATTACAATAAAATCCTGGCAGATAAAGTTCACTAGATGATTTCCCTTTTTCTAATCTGTAAGAACTAATCTTATGTTCTTTATCTCTATAAACAGAAACATCTGCAAAATTCCCCTCAACTCTTTCTACTCTCACAAAACCTTTTCCATCAAAAAATCCATACTTAGTATAATCACTATTCCATTTTTCATCATTTAGCGGAGGAATAATTAATTCATTAACTCCTGCTCCAAAACCATTGGGAACATCATATGTAATTCTAGCTGTTAAGTTTCCAGAAACAAAATCACTCATGTTATTTTCATTAGGATTTCTTTTTAAAATTATAACTGCATAACCAATATTATCTAAAGTTGGAAATCCTTGAGTATTTATTCTAGGAGATAAAAGAGCTCTAGGCCTATAATAAGAAACTCCTGCAACTTCTTTAGGTAAAGCACCTCTACTAGTAAATCCAATATTTTTTATATACTCTGCCTGAACAGCAGGATTTATCTGAATAGCTTGTAACTTACAAAAAACCGGAACATTTTGTTCAGAAAGTAAATCACTTCTAACAACAACTGGAGAACATCCAGCAGGAGCTATTTGAACAATAAAATCTTGTCTCTCTCTGCAAATTTCTTGATAATCTTGATATCCATTTGCATAAATTCCATAATACGAATAGTCAGATGTTGGCCCTTGAAATCCTGACTGATAATATTGAGGATTAGAAGAAACAAAACTTCCACCATTTCCACCTGAAAATCCTCCTCCTTGAGGGCCAGAAAATCCAGCTCCTCCACTCGGCCCGTTAAATTGAGCATATGAAAAGTTAACTGATAAAATAGCTAATATTAAACAAGCTATAATTAAAGTAAAAAATAAAAATGTAAGTTTCAAAAAGGAAGCTTCATAAAAGAAGGTAGCAGGATTCATAAGTCTGGTTGCTGGATGCATAGAAACCCGCCGGTGGTTTTTATTAGTCATTGAAAGTTAACCTCCACAGGATTGCTCTCATAAAGCTCATAATTTTGTTGTAATTGATCTAAACTAGCAGGATTTGGCAGAGAACGAATTCTAACCTCAATAGCATTTGAGTTTTTTAATTCACTTTCTAAAATATACTCGCTAGATTTGCCTCCAGCACTTAAAGCATTATCAAGTTTTTGTGAAGGAATATCGATATTGAAGCACTCTTCATTTGTTTTCCCCAAAAACCCAAATAATCCCGGAGCTGGAACATCCACACATTGTCTAGTTGAACTTTGAGGGATAGTTAATGAAGACCCGCTAAATACCTGAACAGATATATTATAAAATTCTTCACTTAACTTAATATTTTTAGTATCAGGATAAACAGCTGTCTGAGAATTTTTAGCACTCTCAAAATTAATTAAAGCTAACCCATTAAATGAATCATCAATTTCTCTTCCATCAATAAATAATTTTATAGGTTTATCATAAAGTTTATCCATTAAGATATTTGCTGTTCCTCCTTCATTAGTAGAAATTACATACTGGCTTGAAACATAACCTTCTGCTTCTGCAACAATAATACCATTAACACATTGTGGGAAGTTACCAGAGAATATAGCATTACTTCCTTCAATACTTGTTTTTCCAATTCCACACTCAGTTTCAATACATCTAAATTTAAGATTAGCTTCAATAGGATTTAAGTCAGAATTGTAACTATAAACATCTATAGGAGTATTCTTAAAATTACAAAGTTGATCAATAGTTCCTTCCTGGCTAATAGATTCTTCTCCAGTTATAGCATCTCTTGGAACACTCTTATCAAGAACAATAGATACTGGGAATTGGAAAAGTTCATTACCATCATAAACCTGGACTAAAACAGGATAATAAACATCATAAACAAAATGATAAGGAACATAACAGAAGCCTAAAATTCCAAGACCTGATTCTAATCCAACCGGGTTAGCAATCATTACATTTCCATCAACAGGCCAAATCTCAACTCTAGTTGGCCAGCTAGTATCATACATAAAGTTTACAGCTTCTCCAGAATCAGCCTTTATGCCATTAATAACAAAATATTTTTCTTGGGAATTTTTCAAACTATAATAATCTCCTTCAACTTTAAGAGCAGCAACATTAGCAGATAATCCTTGTTTCAGTTCGTTTGAAACATTTGCAGGATTCCAGATTAAAGGCTTACAACTAAGCTCGGTTCCATCAACAGGAGCATATGATCTAAGAACATCAACAGAAAAGTTTTCTAAAAATGCCTCTTTTTTCTCCTTATTATAAATATCTAAAGCAAGTCCATAAAATTTCCCAAATTTACTTTCAACCTGAACATTATGATCTCTCTTAACAGCATTACTCTCTCCTTTAGAAACAAATAAATCCATCTTAACATTAACCTCCACGATATCATCAAAAATTTTAACGCTAGAAACAGGTTTTGAATTATTTATAACAAAACCTTGTTCCATAAATCCAGTAAAATCACAATTTCTCAATTCTTCATCAAGATAATTTTCAATTTCATTTTGTATTTTAGTTTTTGAAGGTACTTGTTCCCTTACTACCCCATTCCCACTAATATAATACCAATAAGGTACAGGATTTCCTAAAAAGTCTAATTGAGAGGAAAAGGGAGCATACTCATTTCCAGGTTGGAATTCAAGTTTTGATGTATCTATATATCCTCCTTGAAGTCCTGCAATATTCAATGCATTAAGAGTTGCTTGTTTTTCACAGTCAGCAAATGAACTATAAACCTCCTCAAAATCCCCCGAGGTTTGTTTTGGAAAGAGAGAATCTCTAAAAATAAATACAGTTACAACTCCAACAACAATAACTATAGCAATTATAATAAAAATAGTTACCTGAGCCTTTTTATTCATTTTATAATTAGTGGTTGCGGGATGCATAGAAACCCGCTGGTGGTTTTTATTCATTATTTCTTACCTCCAGAATCAATTTTTTTCTTGATAAGTTCAATTATCTCACTGTTAATATCATTTTTAATAGAATCTTTAAATCTAACCCAAAGCTTCTCATCTTCAATAAGTAAAAGATATTTCTTCAATTTAGCAACCTCTTTAGTTCTTTTCAAAAACAAAAAGCAAAATCTGATATATAAATGTTTCTTACTAACTTACTTAGTAAGTTAGTTACTAATAAGATCCTTAAGAAAGTTATTTAAACAAGTATTTTAGCAAATTCTAATGGAATATATTATTGAAGAATTAAGAAGAGATAGTAGTAATGGGCATACTTTCACAATCCTTTTCGGAGAAAAAATTACGTTAGAACAAGCAGTTGAAAAGTTACTTGTAATGCTACCTCAAGACAATGGTCCTCAGGATCATTTTGTATCAAAAGAGAGTAAATACGGACATATTAAACTAAAACATGGCGAGTTATTTATTAAAGATGAAAGAACTGATGTTGAAAAATTAAGAGATAATTATTCAGCTAATGATACATACAGAGTAACTGAAAATAATATGAGCTTCGATCAATTAGAAGAATTGTACTTATTCTTACAAAATAGATAAAATGGCCCTGCCAGGAGTCGAACCTGGGTATCATCCACGTCAAGGATGTGTCGTAGCCGTTGGACCACAGGGCCTATGAAAGATAAAAATTGAACATTTAAAGAACTAATGTTTTGTTAATTTTGCTTTACTTCCTCCTTTAACCTGCCCCCAATAATCAGAAACTAATTCTATGTCAAATGAATCTGGATCAATCTTAGAAAGATGACATAAATTATCAAATAAATCCTTGGGCAATAGTCTTATCGCAGAAAAGTAATTTTTCATTGTTGAATATCTTACATCAAGCCCAAACTGTTCAAAATCTTTTATGCTCGGACATTTAGTTCTAATAAGAACCTCTCTTAAGAATTTCTTCTGTATTTCTCTACTCTTAAATTTTATTCGCATAGATTAACTGTGTGGCCAAGCTATAAAAAGCTTTTTAAACTCATAAAATTAAGAGTTAATATGAAAAAGCCAAAGGCAACTAAAAGATACTGCCCTTTTTGTAATAAAAAGACAGATCATAAAATAAAATTATTATCAACTGGAATTAAACGAGGTTCTCTTAAAAGAGGAGGTATCCCTCGTGCAAAACTACGAGGATTAGGAGTTGGTTTCGGAAATAAAGGGAAATGGGGAAGTAAACCTGCTATTGGAAAATGGAAGAGAAAAACAAAAAATACTAAAAAAGCTGTATTTATTTATACTTGTCAAACTTGTAAAAAATCACATCAATCTAAAAAAGGAAAAAGAACAAGTAAAGCAATACTCGAATAAAAATGATAAATCTAAATAAAAACAGTTATAAGGGAAGTTTGATGCACAATCTTAGGAGATTGATGCGTCAAAGAACCTAGGTTCTTTACGCATGGCTACTGAAAAGAAAAAATTTCTACCTGTAAAAATACCTTCCTTAAACAAGGAATTTGAATTATATGGAAATTCTATTTCAAATTTTGATAATAAAACAATAAAGCTAGATTTAACATCTGAATTAAGAGGAAAGGGTGCTGAATTAAGACTTGCAATTAATGTAAAGGATAATGAAGCAATAGCACACCCTATTGAATTAACATTAATGGGTTCATATATAAGAAGAATGATGAGAAAGGGAACAGATTATGTTGAAAATTCTTTTGAGGTTAAATTAAAAGACCATAAAGTAAGAATAAAAACATTCTTAATAACTAGAAAAAAAGTTTCAAGAGATGTTAGAACAGCTCTAAGAGACACTGTTAAAAAAGAAGTAATAATATATGTTGAACCTAAGACTTTTGAAAATGTGGTTTTAGACATTGTTAATAATAAGTTGCAAAAAGAACTAATAGTGAAATTAAAAAAGATATATCCTCTTGCATTATGTGAAATAAAGTCTATAGCAATTATAGGCAAAGTAAAAGATATAAAGATGACAGAGCCAGAGACAGAAAAATAAAATGAAAAATAAAATGGTTGCGGGATGCATAGAAACCCGCTGGAGGTTTTTATGTTACAACAAACACTAGTTCTGATAAAACCTGATGGAGTTGAAAGAGGGTTAATTGGAGAAATAATAAAAAGATTTGAGCAAAGAGGCTTAAAAATTGTTGGTATGAAAATGGTTAATGTTGAAAGATCATTAGCTGAAAGCCATTATGCTGAGTCAATAGCAACAAAACATGGAAAACATGTAAGAGATTATTTGTTAGATTATGTTACAAGCGGTCCAGTAGTAGCGATTATAATTCAAGGAAGTAATGCAATAAGCACTGTTAGAAAGATAGTAGGTTCGACCTATCCTGGAGAGGCGGATCTTGGAACAATAAGAGGAGATTTTGCCCATGCATCAAAAGAATATGTTAAAAAGAATAATCAAGGTCATAATTTAATCCATGCCTCAGAAAATGAAGAAGACGCTAAAAAAGAGTTAGCCTTATGGTTTACTGAAACTGAAATACATGACTATAAATTAAGTCATGAAAACCATATCTATTAGTTCTAATAAACCTTTTAAAGTAAAAATCACTAACAATTTTATAAAGGCAAAGTTTAATAAACATAAAAAGGAAAGTTTGATAAAGAAAACCTTTGGTTGTCTTTATGCCTCCATAGCTCAGTGGTAGAGCGGCGGTTTTGTAAACCGTAGGCCGAGGGTTCAACCCCCTCTGGAGGCTTTTCTATATCTTTTAACTAAACTTATAAAATAAATTTAATATATATTTTGAAAATAGAAGGGTAATTACATACCAGAGTCTTTATGTGTTTGCTTAATCTTTTTCATTACAAATGCTCTGATTTTTTCAGTCCCATTAACATCTATAGCAGGCAAATATCCCTCGCTCTTGTATTGCCTATTTCCTCCTCTTCCAAATCTAATTCCATGTTGGCCTCCAAATCCCGATTGTCCAGCTGTTTCAATTTGAACTGTTGAGAATCCAAACATTCTAGCAATAATTCCCCTCTGTATATCTACATTTTGAACTCTTTCATAAGGAATAGAAGAATATTTCTTCCATATAATGCCCTGCTCAATTTTAATTTCGTCATTATTTATTTCGTATAAAAAACGATTATATGACATTCGGGCATATATTTCAGCAACAACAACCACAAACAAGATATAAAATATAATTGCCGTAACAACTGCCATACTAATTGAGTCTCCTCCAAAAAGTCTGAATATTTGAAAGCTCCAAACAGCAATAATTATGCAAATAATAAATAAAGAATAATAAGCTCTCACCCTATAAATCCATCGACCACCAGGATGTAAGTTATTCATTTTATTTTTTCCGTGTAATCTTTTTCATTACAAATGCTCTGATTTTTTCAGCTTGATTAGTTTCTACAGCAGGAATATAACCTTCTGAAGACAGTTGTGCAGAATAGCCAGCAGTTTGGATCATAATACTTGAAAATCCAAACATTCTAGCAATAATTCCTCTACGGACATCAACGTTTTGTATTCTTTGATACGGAACATTACTATATCTCTTCCAAATAATCCCTCTTTCTAACTTTAAACCATCATCATTAAACTCATAAAACCATCGATTGTATGACATTCGGGCATATATTTCACTTGCAACAATAACAAACAATATATAACCTAAAATAGAAAGAAGAATAATTACTAAAATTGAACTAGCAGAACTTCCAGTAAGAGTAAAAAGAAATCCCACTATAGGAGCAATTACCCATATTCCAAAAAAGATTCCAAAAAAACCAAAAAGAAAATATCCCCCAACACGAAACTGCCATTTCGCTCCTAGATGCAATCTTTCCATAATATAAAGTTGTAAACTTACTTTTTATATCTTTTTATACAAATTTTTAAAAAAATATGAATAAAACAAAATATTAAAAATTTTCTATCCTCAAACACTCACACTAGAATTAACTTTTGAAGTATCTTTTAAATTATACTCTCCAGGACTTAATAAGAAAACGTAAGACATTGAATTATCTGTTAAACCTATTAAATTCCCACTTCCTTCGGGAAATTTGAATGGTTTATTTGCAGTCATATTATACTCATATCCATTAAATACGAGAATAAATTGCTTTCCACAAGTAAGATAAGCCCCATCATATAAACAAACATCTTCTATCAAATCAAGTCTACTTGCCTGATTTAAAGCTATAAAGAAATAAGTGCCCAAAAAAAGTAAAATAATTACTCCAATTAAAATAATTCCAGAAAATAGAAAAATTCTTCTAAAAGAATATCCGTTATTCATCAAATTCCCTTTTTGAAACCCTGCAGGCATATATAATTAATGAAAAATGGATATATAAAATTACCTTTCTCCTTCATCAAGTATAACCTGAGCGAGTTTATCAGAGACAAATATCTCTGCGACCTGTTTTGGCAGTAAAGTAATTTCATCTTTCTTAAACGGACCTATCGTTTTCCCATCAAGTCCAATAAGCTCTTCAACATTATCTAAAAATAGTATCAGCTTCATTTCTTGATCAACACCATAATTCGAACTTCCATTTAAGTCAAAAGATAACCTTTTTTCAGCCTCTTGAACAGATACCATTATTTTATCAAAAAGCTCTCTTTCAAAGTCAAGCATATTATCAAAATCTCTTTTATTTATGCCTGTTTCACTTGCCACAAAAGCAAGACTAAGAAGTTTTTTCTTTCTTAAAAGCATAAGTTCCTTGAATATTGATGCTGCATTTTCAATCTGTTTTTTTGTTTTTGCAATATCTTCGGAAAATAATTCACTCTGACCTGTTTGTTGACTTAAATTTCTTTTTTCTTGAAAATAATTAGACACCTCAATAACAAATTTCTTTGGTATTGGCTGAAGCTGTTCACTATACCTCTCTTTTCTTAAGGCTTCATATATATCACTATAACTAATCATCCCTCCATAAAAATAAGTAAATTTATAACGATTATGGTTGTAAAGCGTCAGATTTATAACCCCCTTCTAGCTTAATTTTTTATGTTTAAGTTTTTAAAAGAAAAGCTTCAAGGAATCTTCAAATCAGCAGGAGAAGATGAAACTTTAGAAGAAAATCAAAAGGAAGTTGAAAAAGAAACAAAAAAGATAGAGAAAGCTAAAGAAAAGGCAAAAAAAGCTGTAAAAGAAGATAAAAAAACTAAATTAAAACCTAAGAGAGAGAAAGAGGTTGAAAAAGAAGAAAAAATTTCTGAAAAAATTGATCAAGCAATAGAGGTTTCAGAGCAGGAAATTGAGAAAAATATAGAGAAAGAAGTTGAAAGAGAAGTTGAACAGGAAATAAAAGAGGATAAAGAAAAAATAATATTAGAAGAATTAAATCTAGAAAAAATTAAGGAAGAACAAGATAAAGTAGGAGAGAAAAAGAGTTTCTTTAATATATTTAAGAGAAAAAAGTCTGTTGAAGAAGTTGCCCAAAAAAAAGAAGAGTATGAAAAAGAGTTAGAAGAAATTGAAGATCTTGAAGAAAAAAGGGAAGAAAGGAAAGTAGGCATTTTATCAAAAATTCAAAGGAGTTTCAACACAATAAAAATAGATCAAGAAAAATTCAATGAAATATTTGAAAATCTTGAATTAGTAATGCTTGAAAGTAATGTTGCCCTAACAGTTATTGATAAAATAAAAGAAGATATGCAGAAAAGTCTTTTAGATGTTGAAATAAAAAAATCAGAATTAGAAAATGAAATTAAAAGCACATTAAAAAACTCTCTGGAAGGAATATTATTAGAACCATATAATATAATAGAAAAAATTAATTCTAAAACCGGAACTTTTGTAATTTTATTCTTTGGAATAAATGGGGCAGGAAAAACAACTACAATAGCAAAAATAGCCCATATGCTTCAAAAAAATAATATCTCTTGTGTTTTAGCAGCTGCAGATACATTTAGGGCAGCTTCAATAGAACAACTCCAAAAACACGGAGAAAAATTAAATGTAAAGGTTATTCATCAGAATTATGGGGCCGACCCTGCAGCAGTAGGATTTGATGCAATAAAATATGCAGAGGCCCATAACATTAAAGTTGTTTTAATAGATACTGCAGGAAGAATGCATACAAAAGAAAACTTATTAAAAGAAATGGAAAAAATAGTACGAGTTACAAAACCTGACTTAAAGATTTTCGTGGCAGAATCTATAACTGGTAATGATGCAACAGAACAAGCAAAGAATTTTAATGAAACAGCAGGCATTGATGGAACAATCCTCAGCAAAGCTGATGTGGATGAGAATGGAGGAACTTCAATCTCAATAGGTTATGTTACAAAAAAACCAATACTCTTCCTTGGAACAGGACAGGAATACGATGACTTAGAAATTTTCTCACCAAAGAAAGTTATTCAGCAACTAGGTTTAGAGTAAGAATAAATTAAATTCCATCTCCAAGATCATAATCTTGAGATTTATGAACATCATGTCGAAATGATACTCCTAAGGGTTGTATTTTATAATTTTCATCATATTCTTTTTTAAAAGATTCAATTAATAAATGAAAAAATTCTCCTACAGCATCATAGCATGGCCTAATCAAAGGGTTTGATAAAACATATCTATTTATTATTTTTTGTTTAACTGGAAGTTCAATAGCTTCAAATCTTTCCAATCCAGCACTAGCATTAGGCCAAACTTCAAGCCAGGCATTTATTTCTGGAGATTCGTGCTTTAAATTATTTGGACAATATACTAATCCTATCATAAAATAACCATTACTCCCAACTTCAAACCTAATAAATTCTTTATCACATTCTAAACAATATCCCGTAGGATTATCTAAAACTAAATCTTCAACAGAACCAACTAACTTAATTAATGGATTAAGTTCAGGATTACTTTTTACATCTTCCCATATATGATTCCAAGTTTCTATTTTAGGTAAATAAAAACCATGAACATCTAAAGGTGTTGGCTTTCTGGGGTGTTTCCATCCCTGTCGCATTATTCCAAGCTTATAATCATTCATAAAAAACCAATAAAAATACTATTTTTAAGCATTTCTATTTAAAACCACAACTTTATTAACCCTTTTTCTACTTGTTTTTATATGCTCGAGAGTCTAAAAAACGTATTAAAGAAAAGCGTGGAAAAAATCAGTTCTGCTATTTTTGTAGATAAATCTCTAGTAGAGTCAATTGTAAAAGACCTTCAAAGAGCATTAATTATGGCAGATGTTAATATTTCTTTAGTTAAGGAAATAACAGATAAAATAAAGGTTGAAGCTGAAAAATATGTTAAAAATATAGAGAAAAAAGAGCATTTAATCAAGTTGTTACATGATGAAATAACAAGAATTATTGGTGGGGAGAGAAAAGAACTAATTCTAGGCAAGAAAGATTCTATTTTATTTGTTGGATTATATGGAACTGGTAAATGTGTTCACGAAAAAAGTAAAATTCAATTAAGTAATGGGCAAATGCCCCAAATTAAAGCATTATACGAACAATATAAAAATCAAGAAAAAGAAGAATTTTTAGAAGACGGAACAATAATAGACATCACTCATAAAAACCTTTTAGTTCCCTCTTTCAACCCTCAAACTGCAAAAATAGAACACAAAAGAGCTACTCACCTCTGGAAGTTAAAAAAAGATTCTTTATTTAAAATAAATGTAGATAATGGAAATGATTATTCAATTAAGGTTACTCCAGAACATCCTTTTTTTGTGCTTAGAAATGGTTTTGTAACACAAATACGTGCAGATAAATTAAAACAAGATGATTACATTGCCTTACCACGAGAATTTAATATTATAACAAATAATGCGTACTTGCTCGAAGACTTAAAAAAATTAAATTTTTTTGTATATCTAAATAACGAAGAATCAAAACAAATAATAAAAAATCAAAATAAATCTCTTAAAGAAATTCATCAAGCATTAATAAATAAAATAAATTACTGCTCTTTATCCTCAAAGGTAAAAAGGGGCATTATCCCTATTGAATTAATTAATGAAAAAACTAATTATCTTAAAATTAAAGGGCATAATGATTCAAAAATAATAACTTTTCCCTTATTTATTAACTCAGATTTTGCAGAATTCTTAGGATATATAATGGGTGATGGAAATATAAGAAAAAATTATCTCCAAATGTCAAGTGAAGATCAAGAAATAATAAAAAGAGTTGAAGAATTATCCCTTTCCTTATTTAATATTAAACCTCAAATTAAAAGAGCAAAAAGAACAAATAATATGTATGATATTAGATTTGTTTCGGGAACTCTTGTTAAATCATTTAGTATTTTTGGATTAAAACCCGGCAAAAAAGGCAAAAGTCTCTCAATTCCAAATCAGATTCTCTCTTCAGATAATAATATTATTAAATCATTTATTCAAGCATATTTTGATTGTGATTCATATCCATCTCAAAATAGAAATATAGAACTAACTTCAGAAAGTTCAATATTAATCCAGCAGATGAATATGCTACTGCAAAGATTAAGTATTTCATCAACATTATCTAAAAAAGTTATAAAAAATATTTTTTACTACAAACTGTCTATTAAATCGAGATATGCAGAAAAATATGCAGAGATAATAGGATATAGAATTAAAAGAAAAAAAGAAAAAGTAGAACACTATAAAGAAATAGGAATTGTTCAAGGATGTGGAAGTAACGATATGATCCCAGTAGGTAAACTCCTTAAAGAAATACGACTTCAATTAGGTTTTTCCATTGGAGAAATACAAACTAACACAATATATAGCTACGGAAGACATGAAGAAAGTGGATTAATTTCAAGGGAAAAATTACTCAAACTTGTAGTATATTATAAATTAAAGAAAAGAGGCATTTTTATTGATTTATTCAAAGATATAGAATCAGGAATTAATCTCAAAACAAAATATTCAAACGCGTTCTTAAATGGAATATGTCCTTCATTAAAAGAAGCTGAAATGATTGAATTAAGTGAAAAAGATATAATATTAACCCAAAAATCAAAGCAATATTTAGAATCCTTAAAACAAGTTAATCAAGAAGATATAATTAATTATTTAGAAAATTTGGCTATATCTAATGTAATTTGGAGACCAGTAAAAGATATTGAAGAGCAAAAAAATGACAGTGAATATGTTTATGATTTAACTGTAGAAGACAACCATAGTTTTATTGCAGAAGGATTTATAGTTCACAATACAACAACAATTTCAAAGCTAGCTTTATACTATAAAAAAAGAGGGAAAAATATTGCGTTGTTAGGGTTAGATGTTCATCGCCCAGCCGCCTCTGAACAATTAGAGCAGTTAGGGGGGAAAATAGAAGTTCCAGTATTTGTAAATAAAACAGAGAAAAACCCTATAAAGATTTATGAGGAATTTAAAAAACAACTAGAGAAATATGATTTAGTTTTAATAGACTCTGCAGGAAGAGATGCTTTAGAAGATTCTTTAATTGAAGAAATAAATCAAATATCAAAAACAATCAAGCCCACTCACACAATTTTAGTTATAGCAGCAGATATAGGTCAAACTGCAAAAACTCAAGCTGAAAAATTCAAAGAAGCTTGTAATGTTGACGGAGTTATAATAACAAGAATGGACTCAAGTGCTAAAGCAGGAGGAGCTTTAACAGCTTGTTACCAAGTAGATGCTCCAGTATACTTCATAGGAACAGGAGAAAAACCAGGAGATCTAGAAGTTTTCAATCCAAAATCATTTGTCTCAAGACTTTTAGATATGGGAGACTTGGAAACTCTAATAGAAAAAGTTCGTTCAGCAACAGATGAAAACAAACAGAAAGACCTTCAAAAAAGACTTGAAGAGGGAAAGTTTACTCTTGCAGATTTCGCTCAGCAATTAGAGTCAATGCAATCAATGGGTCCTTTGAGTAAAATAACAGAACTAATTCCAGGGTTTGGAAAAGTCAAAGAAAAAGTTTCTGATGAAATGTTTACAAGCCAGGAAGCTAAAATGAAAAGCTGGAAACATGCTATTAGTTCTATGACAAAAGAAGAAATAGAAAACCCAGATATTTTAGAAAAACAAACATCAAGAATTTCAAGAGTTGCAAAGGGATCGGGAACTTCAACAGGGGAAATAAGACAATTAATAAAACAGTATAAAATGATCAAAGAAATGACTTCATCAGCAAAAGGCATGGAAAGCATGGATCCTTCAAATATGTCTCAAAAAGACATGATGAAACTAGCAAAGAAGTTTGGAAAAAATAAGTTCATGAAGTTTAAGTAAAAATAAATTACAAAATGAAAATTATTATCAAAATAGGAAGTGCATTGCTAAGCAAGGGTAATATATTTAACTATAAATTTTTGGAATCAACAATAAATGAAATATCAAAAATCCATAAAGAAAATGAAATAGTAATAATAACTTCTGGAGCAGTTGCACTAGGAATGGAAATAGAAAATATAAAAGAAAGGCCAAAAGAAATTCTTAAATTACAGCTTTTATCTGGAGAAGGTCAAGTAAAATTAATAAATTATTACTATGAACTATTTAAGAAAAATAGAATTGACATAGCACAAATATTACTTACCCATCATAATTTTTCTACACAAGGAGAAAAGGATAATTTTTCTAAAATAATATCAGAATATTTAAAACAAAAAGTTATTCCAATAATAAATGAAAATGACTTAATAAGTAAAGAAGAATTAAACTATAAAAACTTATTTTCAGATAATGATATTTTAGCTGCTCTTATTGCTAAAGAAATAAAGGCTGATTTACTATTAATACTTACAAATGTTGATGGATTATATGACTCAAACCCAAATTCTAATAAAAATGCAAAAGTTATCGAATTAGTCAATAATATTAATGAAAAAATAAAGGCAATGGCTTCAAAAGAAACAAATTCTTTAGGTTTAGGGGGCATGTACTCAAAAATATTAGCTGCTGAAATGGTCAAAAAAGATAAAGTTAAAACAATTATAGCTAATGGAAAGTATAGTATTATTGATATACTAAATAACAAAGTAAAAAGAACTTTATTTGAGGTAAATTAATGACACCTGTAAAATAACAAGTGAAAAGAGTGAACAAAAGCAAAATTTATAAACATTAACAAACTAAGAAAAAAATGGAAATTAAAATTATA
>ERZ1292623.1137-Hain-H51-01um-R1-1137-length-26350-cov-8_pt1 | contig 26350 bp, 28 predicted proteins | sample MGYA00564398_ERZ1292623 | MGnify/ENA primary metagenome ERZ1292623 (study PRJEB36523, sample SAMEA6512633) | groundwater metagenome | collected 2019-01-07 | study: AquaDiva: Metagenomics assemblies of 32 groundwater samples | reverse complement strand
CTTCAAAATTGTCATACACCTGTATAGTAGGCCCTGTAGCGCCAAAACTTGAACCAGTGATTGTTATTGATGAACCATCAATTAAACTTCCTGAAAACCCTGTTACCTGCGGCTGGGCATAGGCAGATGCGCTCCAGAATATGGCTAATAGAAATGAAATTGCAGCAATCCTGATTAAGCTATTTTTTCTTATGTTCATGACTAAAACTCCTTCCTTTGTTGCAGTTATGTTTTCCTTCAGAATCCTTCACCCCTCACCCTTACCATCTCCCACAATGGGAGAGGGAATAAGAAATGGGTTATTAATAACAAAAAAAGCCGCCAAAAGGATTGTTTCCTGATTTTATTTCAGGAACCAAGCTTCTGGCGGCCCGACTAGCATTAAAACAGTGAATGGTGAACAGTGAACAGATGTTAGTAAAGAACGATTCTTTTTAACTATTCACTAACGACTATTCACTAATCACTGCCTTTGTAGCTTCGTTGCTCTGCGTCCCTGCCTTTCAGCAGGTTTGCTCTGAGCAGAAGGTTTTTACTTAAACCCAAAGTTAGGCATTAAAATTGTTTGGAAAAATAGCAACAGCCAGATCTTTTCCTTTTATTGACTTATGGTGTTTTATGGCTTAAAATAGATAAATTATGAGAAAACGGATTGGAAACTACGAGATAATTGAAGAGGTCGGACGCGGGGGCATGGCAGTTGTTTACAAGGCGCTGCATACATCATTAGAAAGGATAGTTGCTATAAAGGAGCTGCACTCCTCGCTAAGGGATGACAGGGAGCTTGTGGAGAGGTTCAAGAGAGAGGCAAAGTCAGCAGCATCTTTAAACCATCCTAATATTGTTCAGGTGTACGATTTCTGGAATGACAGGAATACTTATTACCTTGCAATGGAGTATATTGATGGCGTTGATTTAAAAACAATACTTGAAAGATGTGAAAGGCTGCCTATTGAGATAGCCCTTATTATTGCCATACAGATAAGCGATGCTGTTGATTTTGCACATCAGAGGAAGATAGTCCATCGCGACATAAAGACAGGAAATATCATTGTCTCAAAAAAGGGGATCGTAAAGCTTGCGGACTTTGGCATTGCGCATATAATGGATACTACAGGCTCAAATCTTACACAGTCAGGCATTGTGCTCGGCACGCCTGCGTATATGTCGCCTGAGCAGGTAAGAGGGGATAAGCTTACAGAGGCGTCAGATATTTTCTCTTTTGGGATTGTGATGTATGAAATGCTCACAGGCAAAAAGCCCTTTGTTGAGGATACTGATGAAAAGGTGATTTATAAGATTCTGACAAAAAAACCAGCGCCGCCAAGACGGCTAAACAGCGAGATACCTTTCAGGGTGCAGTGGATAATTTCAAGGTGCCTTCAGAAAAAACAGCAGAAGCGGTATAAAAACATGGCAGAGGTGCGGGATGCATTGGCAAGACATGCGGCAACAAAAAAGCAGAGATACGAAGATGTCCTAAAGGAGTATATAGACCATACATTATTTAAAAAACCCTTAAAGAGCCAGACAGCACCGTGGGAGAGAAAGGGCATCAGTCATCTGATTGCACAGCCTGCAAAGACCGCTGCTTTTATTGGCATTGGAATAATCATGCTGATTTTATATTTTTCCTTAACTGTAAAGGTGAAAAATGACAAGGCAGTTGAGACTAATGCTGATAAGGGTGTGGAGAAAAAGGAGGCTGTCCCTCAGATGCAGCAGCCAAAAGAGGAAACTGTAAAGGCAATAGATAAAAAAATTGAAACGCCTGTTTTAGAGCCTGCGCCTGAAAAAAAGGAGGAGATAAAAAAAGAGACGCCGCCTGTTAAAGAAAAGAAAGAGGAGCCCTCAGTAATTGATAAATTGAAAGACCTGGCTGGCGCAGTAATTGAGCAGAAACAGGAGGCCCCTGCCGGCGGACTCAAGGTTATTGCCTATCCATGGGCAAAGATATATGTGGACGGTGAATATGTAGAGACAACGCCGACATCAAAGATAATAAAGCTGACTGCTGGAGAGCACAAGATAACATTCTCGCACCCGAATTTTCCATCTGTAACAAGAAAGGTAAATATCAAGGAAAACGAGACAAGGGAGATTGTTGTAAGGCTTGAGCCGAGACAGGAGAAGAGATGAAGCAATTCACACATTCCTTAGCTGCTGCTATAATTTTATTTATACTTGCATCTCCCATCCCCCTTTTTGCAGCAGCCATTATCCACACTGTAAAAGATGGGGAGAGCCTTACAGGTATTGCAAAGAGATATTATGGAAACGATGAGCGCTTCATCATCCTCGCTGAGTATAACAATATCCAAAATCCAAAAAAGATTGAGGCCGGCTTGAAACTCACGATACCAAAAAGCCTTAAATATAAGATTAAAAAGGGCGACAGCCTTGCATTGATTGCAAAGAAATATCTTGATAACAAGGACAGGTATAAGGCCTTGATGGAGATAAATGATATTAAAGATCCAAAGGCAGTATCAACAGACCAGATAATAAAAATCCCTGCGAAGATTCCTTATACAGTTAAAAAGGGAGAGACATTGGCAATTATTGCAGAGAAATTTTACGGCGATATAAAAAGATACTCATTGATTGCATCTTATAATTTTATATCTGACCCAAAGACGCTTGAGCCGGGGCAGAAGCTCGTCATTCCCATTTCAGACTTAGAGATAGTTGAGGGCAAGGCAAAAAAGACAGATGAAAAAAAAGTTATAAAGGCAGCGCCTGCAAAGGAATTGCAAAAGGAGAATGCTGTACAAAAGAGAGAAGAGATTAAGGTAGAGCCGCAGCCAAAAGATGAAAACCAGCTTCTCTTAAAAAAGGGGATAGACAACTATTTTAAAGGCAAATATGATGAGGCAGTAACAGAGATAAATTCAGCATTGGAAAAGGGGCTGAAAGAAAAAGAGGATAAGCTCAAGGCGCACAGATTTCTTGCTTATACCTATGTTGCAAAGGAAGATAAGGAAGAGGCAAAGAGGGAGTTTAAAAAGGCGCTTGAGATTGACCAAAAGATGGAGCTTGACCCGGTATATGTTTCGCCAAAGATTATAGAGGTTTTTAAAGAGGTTAAAGGGGAATAGAACTGATTTAGCGATATGGGACATCTGGCTAAATCCGAGGAGCGGTAATAGGAATAGACTGTTTTGGTGAGGGGGAGAGATGCAAAAGACTATTTTGTTTTTTTTAATGATGATATTTGTTTTTACAATTGCTGTTGATGCAGCACAGAGAGGAAATCAGGAAAACGGCAGGCGCATATATCAGTCCTTCTGCGCCCAGTGCCACGGCGTAAAGGGCAATGGCGCAGGCCGTAAAGGAACAGCGCTCGGCACAAAGCCCGCAGACCATACAAACAAGGAAGCAATGTCCAAAAGGACAGATGCAGAGCTTTACGGGATAATCTGGTATGGCGGAAAGAATACAGGTCTTTCAGAGCTGATGCCGTCATGGAGAAATGCATTAAAGGAAGATGAAGTATGGGATATAATCTCATATATGCGGGTTCTTTGCGAATGTAATGGAAACGGGCCTGAGAAGAAATAGGATGTTTAAACATAGCCTTGTTAATAAGATATTGGGTCTTAACCTAATTATACTTATAGCCGCCTTTTCCCTTTTTATTATCCTCTCTGTTACAGGCCAGAATAAAAATATAGCAGGCATTATCTTCATTGCTTTAGTCTCAATATTGTCAACAGCTATTATTATAAGACTGGCGTTAAAAAGGATAGTGGCAGACCCAATAAAAGATGTTATTCAGCATATTAAGGATGTCGGAACAGGCAGCTTTGACAAATTAGTTGATGTAAGGAGCGATGATGAGATAGGCGAGCTTGCAAATGGTTTTAACCAGATGACGCAGAACCTTAGCCGCTCCTGTCAGGAGCTTGAGCAGTGGACAAAGGAGCTTGAATCCCGCGTGCATGACAGGACAAAGGAGCTTCAGGATACTCAGGTGCACCTTATTCAAACAGAAAAGCTCGCAGCAACAGGCAAGCTCGCAGCAGGCGTTGCGCATGAGATAAACAATCCAATCGGCATTATCTTAAACAGGATTGAGTGCTTAGAGATGGAGGCAGCAGAGAAAAAGGTCGGCAAAGAGATAATGAATGATTTAAAGGTAATAAGCGAACATGCGAAAAGGGTTTCAAAGATTGTAGGGGGACTCCTCGCATTTTCAAGGCAGACAGCGCAGGATTCCAGACTTGAGCAGATAAATGTAAATGACATACTTGAAAAGGCGGTAATACTCTTTGACAGGATTGCCCTGCAAAAGGGCGTGCAGATAGAAAAGCGGTTTTATAACGGCCTTGCTCCGATAATGGGAGATTCACAGAAATTGGAGCAGGCAATGGTGAATCTTATTGACAATGCCCTTGACGCAACAGACAGGGGAGGCAGGATAATTGTTGAAAGCAGAAAGAAATTCAGAAATGACTACTTTGTTCAGATATTGGTTTCTGACACAGGATGCGGGATAGCAAAGGCGAATCTGAGCAGGATATTTGACCCATTCTTTACAACAAAGGAAGTTGGAAAAGGGACAGGCTTGGGTCTTGCTGTCAGCTATGGAATAATCAAGGAGCATCACGGAAAGATAGAGGTTAAAAGCGAGGAAGGCAAAGGGTCGGCATTTATAATAACAATCCCAACTGTTGCAGAGATATATTAGGGAAGCTGAAATGAACAACATATTTGTTATTGACGATGAACAGGACTTTTTAGAAAACTGCCTGAGGATAATAAAAAAGCAGGGATATGAGTGCCTGACTGAAAATGACCCGGAGAAAGCAATAGACCGCATTGCTGCTGAAAGGCCTGACATTGTCTTAACAGATTTAAAGATGCCTAAAAAAGACGGCATAGAGGTCTTAAAAGAGGTAAAAAAGATAGCTCCTGAGATTATAGTCATCATGCTGACTGGCTATGCAACTGTTCAATCAGCAGTTGAGGCTATAAAGGAGGGGGCATTTGATTATATCCAGAAGCCATTTTCAGCAGAGCAGCTCAGGGTTGTGATTGAAAGGGCATTAAAACAAAAGAGGCTTGTTGAGGAAAACAGAAATCTCAGGATGCAGCTTGAAACAACCTACAACTTTGAGAATATTATTGGCACAAGCGAGGCGATAAGAGCCGTTCTTGAGATTGTAAAAAAGATTGCAAAGAGCGAGGCAAATATCCTGATACTCGGCGAGAGCGGCACAGGAAAGGAGCTGATCGCAAGGTGCGTCCATACTAACAGCAGCCGCATTAATAAGGCATTTGTGCCGGTAGACTGCGCATCCCTGCCAGAGAACCTGCTTGAGAGCGAGCTCTTCGGCCACGAGAAAGGCTCATTTACAGGCGCGCACATAACAAGGCCCGGCCTTCTGGAATTTGCAAATGCAGGCACCCTCTTTCTTGATGAGATCGGAGATTTGAGCATTAATCTTCAGGCAAAACTGCTGCGTGTGCTTCAGGAAAAAAATTTCAGAAGGATCGGCGGAAGAAAACTTATAGATGTTGATATGCGGCTCATTTCTGCTACAAACAGAGACCTGAAAGAGGCAATAAAGAAAAAGGAGTTTAGGGAGGAGCTTTATTACAGGATTGATGTTATTACAATAAATCTGCCGCCACTAAGAGACAGGCACGGCGATATTTCTTTAATTGCATATCATTATCTAAGGCACTTTACAAATCTGAATAAAAAACCTATCGCAAGGATATCACCAGAGGCGATGAGGCTCCTTGAAGGCTTTCACTGGCCTGGAAACGTAAGGGAGCTGCAGAATGTAATTGAGCGCGCTGTTTCATTCTGCGAGGGAGACACCATCACAGTCAATGACCTGCCGGATTACATTAAAGAAAAGATTGCAGATGTGATGGTAGAGAGGCATGAGATTTCATCAGGCCTTGAATTCAAGAAGGCTAAGGAAAAGTGGCTTGAGTCCTTTGAAAAGGAATATCTGATTGACCTTCTTAAGAAATGCGACTGGAACATCTCAAAGGCAGCAAAGCTTGCAGGCGTAGACAGGAAGTCTATTCACAGGTGGCTGAAGAAGTATAAGATTACAGAAAAAGTAAAAGAATAACCGAGACTTTTCTGCCCCAGATGGGGAATCGCTGTCCCATCCACATATTTTATTTGATAAATCAAATAGTTAGCTAAATTATTCCATTCAAAATACCTAAAATTAGTCCTTTCTTAGTCCCAAAAGGCCTTAACATAGAATCCAAAAATCCATTCCCTTTGCACTCTGTAACTCATTGATAATTAAAGCAAAAGTCCTATTGCTCAGAATGTTTTAATATTGGCATAATCATTGCAATGTTAAGTAGTGTCAAGGTGTTTAAATCGCCTGGAGATGATTATGGAGCGTGGAAAACGGATACTGGTAGCCACCTCTGATAAGGACGAAGAGTGCAGGATATGCAGGTTCTTATCTGAAGATGAAGGGCACAAGGTCAAGGTGGTTGAAAGCGGACAAGAGGCAGTTCATGATATCTTAGGCGGTGAGATTGACCTTGCTGTTATTGACCTTGAGTTGAATAAGGTTACAGGGCTTGAGGTAATTGAAAAGGTAAAAAAGAGCAAGGTGGAGGTGCCATTAATAGTTATCTCAGGCGACAGTTCAGTCCAGACAGGAAGCAAGGTAGTAGAAAAGGGCGTGTTTTATTATCTGTATAAACCTGTTGAGATGGAGATGCTGGGTGAGGTAGTTAATGCAGCCCTGAAGAGATTTTCAAAAACAAATAATATCTATAAGGAGAAATAATGGCTGAAGAAAAATATCAGGTAAAGATACCTGACATAGATTATTTTAAAAAGATGATCAAGTGCCAGAATGCCTGTCCTGTTAACACCCCGTCAGGAAGCTATGTAAATGCCATTGCTGATGGAGACTTTCTGCGTTCATATGCTATTGCCAGAGGTCCAAACCCCTTTGCGCCAATATGCGGTCTTATATGTAATCACCCATGTGAAAAGGCATGCCGTAGAGGCAGTATAGATGAGCCTGTATCAATCCGTGCATTAAAGAGGGTTGCTGTTGAGGCCTTTATGAAGTCCACCGATTCAGACATACATAAATCTGCAAAACTCTCGTCTGCATTTGGCGGGTCAAAGGACGTTTCTACCGGGAAAAGGGTTGCAGTTATCGGTTCAGGCCCTGCCGGGATGTCAAGCGCACATGACCTTGCCCGCCTTGGTTATAATGTAACTATCTTTGAGTCGCAGCCTGTTATCGGGGGCATGTTCTATTTTGGCATTCCAGCATACAGGCTGCCAAAGGATGTAGTAAAATTTGACATGGATTCTATCCTTAGTCTAGGGATTGATGTCCGCCTTAATATAACAATTGGGAAGGATATTACCTTGCAGGATCTTTTTGATCAGGGTTTTGAGGCAGTATTAATAGCTGTAGGCGCACAGTTGAGCAGGCCTCTTCCCATCACCGGCATAGATCTGGAAGGCGCCTTTAATGGCATCTCTTTCTTAAGGATGGTCAGCCTCGGTAAAAAGCCTGACCTCGGCAAAAGAGTGGTTGTGATAGGCGGCGGTAATGTTGCAATGGATGTGGCAAGGACGGTACGAAGACTGAAAGTAAAGGATGTTCATGTAGTATGCCTTGAGGGAATGCATGAGATGCCTGCTGATAAGGCTGAGATTGAGGAATCGCTTGAAGAGGAGATAGTCTTTCATAATAGAAAGGGGCCTCAGCACATTGTTGGAAAAGATGAAAAGGTTGCAGGGTTACAGGTTATTGATGTTGCGGCTGTCTTTGATGAAAACGGCAGATTTAATCCAAAATATGTAGATGGCTCAGAATCTGTTATTGACACCGAGACTGTTATTACAGCCGTCGGCCAGGCTTCTGATAATGACTGTTTAAAGGGCTGCAAGGGTTTTAAGGCAACGAGGTGGGGAACCATTGTTACAGATGAGAGCCTGAATATAGGCATCCCGGGTGTGTTTGCAGCAGGCGATGTTGCAACAGGTCCCGCGATTGTTATTGGCGCTGTTGCCTCAGGCCAGAAGGCAGCAAGGGCAATTGATAAGTATCTTTGCGGAAAAGAGCGCAGGATTGAAAGACAGGCGAAGATGACTGTAATAAAGGATTATAAAAAGCCTGCAGAGGGTTATCTGAAAACAAAGCGTGAAGATCCGCCGATAAAAGATGTTAAAGAGAGGCTGGAAGGATTTGTTCAGGTTGAGAAGGGCTATTCAGATGAGATGGCAATAGAGCAGGCAAATAGATGCCTGAAATGCAATATCAATACTATTTTTAACGGTGAACTGTGCATTGCATGCGGAGGCTGTGTTGATGTATGCCCCATGAACTGTCTTAAGCTTGTAAACCTTTCTGATCTTGCAGGGGATGAAAATTTTGACAAGATGGTCCAGAATAAATACGGAATATCAAACGAAGATTATAAAAAGAATAGGGATAAAATTCTATCAGGCATTAATGGGGCGGCAATGTTAAAGGATGAGGAAAAATGCATACGCTGCGGCCTTTGCGCAAAGAGATGCCCCACAAATGCCATAACAATGGAGAAATTTGAATTTGAGGAGGCCTTGGTAAATGAATGAAAAGGATTCCTGCTGGAATTTACCCTCACGAAAGGGGAGCGGGAATGACGGGAACAGGAGGGGATTTTGAAGAAGGCAGTTTTTATATTATTAGCCGCGATAATAAGCATCAGCCTTACTATTATTACAATCAATACAGGCAATGCACAATCTGACATCCCGGTTGTAGATATCTCCAATTATCCCCAAGAGGCAAAAGAGGGGTATAAAATATTTTCACAAAAGTGTATAAAGTGCCATTCAGCAGCAAAGCCATTGAATGCGCCATACAGCGGCGAGGCATGGAAGACAACAGTATACCGCATGATGAGGAAAGAGGGCTCATTTCTAACACAGAAAGAGGCAGATAAGATCTATGCCTTCCTTGTCCAGTATTCAAGCAGCAGAAAGCCAGCACAGGCAGTTGAAACAAAGGGGCTGTCTCCAATTGACGCGGGAAAGAAGGTTTATCAGCAGAGGGGCTGCGCTGCCTGCCATATTGTAGCTGGTGTTGGCGGAAAGGTTGGTCCTGACCTGACTTCAATAGGCAGGAATAGGGACAGCGGGTTTTTATATAAATGGCTAAAAAATCCGCAGGCAGTAAAGCCGGCAGCGATTATGCCTAATCTGAATTTAACTGACAAGGAAATTAAACCGCTTGTGGAATATTTGACAAGTTTAAAATAAGGGGGAATTAAATTGAAAAGTGTTTATAAAATCATATCGCTCGCAATGTTTTTCAGCGTGATATTAACAGCAGGCTCTGCCTTCGCTGCAAATGGCAGTCAGTTTGTAACTAAGGAGGTTGTTATAGAGGACCTCGCACAGAACCTTGCAAGATGGTTCGTATGGTTCATCATGTATACCTTTGTGCTTGTTACATGGGTATTGTATGCATTGGTTGTCTTTCTCCATCTGGCAAGGCCGTATATATTGCAGATATTAAATAAATTTACATTAAGGCTCGGCGCAGATTTGTGGTGGACATTCTATTTAACAGGAAGAGACATTGCCGCAGTCGCTGTCTTTGCAATGGGACTATTCAATCTTATACCAGGCTATTTAAGCGAGATACACGGTCTTGTGCCGTGGCCAATGATTGTAGGCCCAATTATCCTCGGCATGTCAATCTTTATGAAGAGCCTTGTTGATGTTGATGATGATCCAACTGCGTTTAAGGTCTACCATGTTTTGGTCTTAGCAGGCTTTGGCGTTTACTCTCTCGGGATATACGGAATAGTTCATTAAAGGATGGGGATGAAGATGAAAACATATATAAAGATAATTCTTTTAATAGGCCTGATGCTCACGCCTTCTGTTATTTTTGCGTTTCCCTTTGGTCCTGGCCCTGGAAATCTTGAGCCAGCATGCGCGCACTGCCATACAAAAGGCGTATTCGGAGAAGGCGCCAATCAGGGGATGATTGAAATCAGCATAGATAAAAAGGCTGTTAAGCCTGAAGAAGAGATTACTGTTACTGTAAAGACCTCTGGCGGTGATAATGGCGTAAGAGGGATATTCCTTGTAAACAAAGACCAGAAGCACCCTGCACGCGATGGATGGGAGATTGTATCTGACTATCTTGGCATGAAATACAATTATGTTGAGCAGGGGGTTGCAATAAAGGGCGAGCCTGTAACATGGAGGATAAAGGCGCCAAAAAAGCCCGGAAAGCATTCATTAATGGGAAGGCTAAACTATGGGATAAATCCTGCAGAGGAGATTCCTAAAGACACAGAGAACGCAAAATTCCTGTTAACAGAGCCGGTATATATTGAGGTTGCAGGCGAGGCAGTAGCAGGCAAAGACCAGATAAGCACAAAAGACCTGTTAAAGATTGTAAATGCACAGTCCTCATTAAGGGAGTTTGCAGACTTTGGCATAAACTGGCTGATGACACTTGTCTCATGGCTGCTATTTACTATGGCAGTATCACTGCATCTGCTCAGGCCGTATTATGTAAGGAATCTTGCCAAGTTCACATTTAATCTCGGCGCTGAGATATGGTGGCTGCTATATATTTTAGTAAGGGACCTGATGTCAGTATTGGCATTTGTTTATTCATTGCAGATTACCTTTCCAAAGCACTTATTAGAGTGGGCAAAACCGCTCGGTGTGAATTATATGGCATATACAATGCCCATGCTCATCGGCTCTATGATACTTGGCGCTGCGCTGGGCTTAAAGCTGATTGGCGATACTGAGCAGAGGCCGAGGTGGTTTGCAATATTTACTATCCTTATGTTAGCAGGATACGGATTTTATACATTCGGCGTGTTTTATGCATCTATTGGAATTGATCCTTTGGTGCACAGGCTGGCTGTCCCGTATCCGAGATAGCGACGGCTTTTCCCAAAGCCGTATTATGAGAGAAAAAATGGCTGTTAAAGAATTTAAAAAAGAGATCAAAACAATTGATACTGAATGGCTTAAGGTAAATATCCCGTGCCAGAATGCGTGCCCGATTGAGACAGATGTATCTGGCTATGTCGGCGCAATAGCAGAGGGCAACTTTATCAGGGCCTACGAGATAAACAGGATGGTCAATCCCTTTACATCTATCTGCGGAAGGGTATGCGCAGCGCCGTGTCAGGATAATTGCAGGAGAGGAAAGATTGTTGACGAGCCTGTGTCAATCCGAGCATTAAAGAGGTTCGTTGCAGACCATGCAAAGGATAGCGGTTATAAAGAGAAACTTACTGTTGCGCCGCCAAAGGGGAAAAGTGTTGCAATAATCGGCGCTGGGCCAGCCGGCCTTTCCGCAGCAGACCACCTTGTGCGCATGGGCTATGCTGTTACTATTTTTGAGTCGCAGAAGATACCAGGCGGCATGATGTATCTCGGCATCCCTGAATATCGCCTGCCGAGGGACACCATAAAATCAGAAATAGACATGATACTCTCAATGGGCGCTAAGCTAAAGTGCAATATGGCAGCAGGAAGGGATTTTACAATATCAGATTTGAAGAAAGAATATGACGCTGTATTCATTGCAATTGGCGCTCACAAGAGCCGTGAGTTAAAGATGGAGGGCATTGAACTTGACGGGGTGCTGCGGGGCGTTGACTTTCTTTTAAATGCAAACCTTGGCTATAAGGTGGATTTGGGGAAAAAGGTATTGGTTATCGGCGGCGGCAATGTTGCTATTGATGTTGCGCGTATTGCAGTGAGAAAAGGAAAGGTAAAATTGGCTGCAGCAGAGGATATAACAACAGCAATTGATGTCGCCCGCGCAGCGCTAAGGATGGGTGAGGCAGAAGAGGTTCACATGGTCTGTCTTGAATCACGGGAAGAGATGCCTGCGCATGAAGAAGAGGTTAATGAGGCGGCAAACGAGGGTATTATTATACACAATTCCCTTGGGCCAAAGAGGATTATTGGCAAAAAGGGCGCTGCAGCAGGGCTTGAGGTTGTAAAGGTAAAATCTGTATTTGATGACAAAGGAAGATTCAATCCTACATTTATTGAGGGCTCTGAATCAGTGATTGAGGCAGATACAATAGTTATGGCAATAGGCCAGGCATCTGAGCTTTCATGGATAAAGCCAAAGGACGGTATTGAGATTACGCCGAGGCGCACAATAGTTGTTGACCCTGATACACTCGCGACAACAGCAGCAGCCGTGTTTGCCGGCGGCGATGTTGCTTTTGGGCCAAGGCTGCTTATCAATGCCATCGCAGATGGAAAGAGGGCAGCGGAGTCTATTGACAGATATTTAAGCGGACAGAGGATTGGCAGAAAAAGGGCGGGAGAAAAAGAGATGATTGTGAGCTATGTAACTGCCTATGATGTTGAAAAGACCGTTGAGAAAAAGGAGAGGCTCCATCCTCCAACCATTCCGATAAAAAGACGCGTTGGCTTCAGAGAGGTGGAGATGGCATACACAGAGGAGATGGCAATTGAGGAGGCAAAGAGGTGTCTGAGGTGCAATCACAGGATTTCTGCTGGCGGAGATTTTTGCTTTCTCTGCGGCATCTGCAAGGATATATGCCCGCAGGACTGCATTGATATGAAGAAGGTAGACAGGGTCAGCATTGAAGGGAATCTTGAAAAACTTATTGGAACAAAGATGATGAAGCTTTTTAAATGGACCCTGCCATCAGAAGGGCCAAAGACATGGATGGAAGGCGCTGCCTTTGTAAAGGATCAGGAGAAGTGCATCAGGTGCTTTATGTGCCAGAGGGAGTGTCCATTAAGCGTTGTTACAATTGAGCAAATATCGCCGATTTATTGATGATTTTTTTGTCATTCCGTGCTTGACACGGAATCCAGAATTTCCTGGATTCCTGCTTTCGCAGGAATGACATGCAGGAGGAGCGAGAGTAAATGAGCAAGCTCGGAAGTTCACAATATATTCAGGACGCAGTAAAGGAGATGTTCAGTGATTTTAAAGCTGACAGACGCAGCTTTATACTTGGAAGCCTTGCTATAGCCGGCAGCCTCCTTTCTGCATTAACCATTGGCATCACATACAGGTCAAAGGTGCTGAATGAGCCGTTTGAAGGACCATTTTTCAGGAGAAAGACAGGCGTCAAATATACTGTATATACAAGGACAGATGGAAATGAGGACTTATCAAAACCTATAAAATATCTTGACGCAGAGAATGTCTGGGAATCAGATTTTGTTGAGGATATTGCATTCAGCAATAGTTTTGTAGTTGTTAAGGTAAAAAACAACGGAAATAAGAAGGCAGTAAAGGGCTTTTACAGATACTGCCCGATATGCGGAAATTTAACCTTCAGTTTTGACGGCAGGGATATTGAGTGTTTAAAGTGCGCAAACAGGTTTGATGCAGAGACAGGCTGGGGCACAACAACCCAGCTAAGATTAATGAGGGCAAATGTGGAATATGATGAAAGCGCAGGATGATAAAACAAAAAAAATATTAAGGGCAAACTCGTGTTGGAATTTATTCTGTCATTCCGCACCTGATGCGGAATCCAGAAAATCATGGATTCCTGCTTTCGCAGGAATGACATCCTCGGCGTTTTTAATAATGCAGCTTTTATTCCCGTTTGCTATTGCCTCTGCTGCAGGCTCTGATGAATTTCCGATGTATCTGAATGTAACGAACCTGTATTCGTCTCTGCAGGAGGTGTCTATCTGGGGGCTGCACTGGATGCTCAGCCTGATCGCATGGATGCTCTTTACACAGGCAATTGCGTTTCATCTGCTCAGGCCGTATTTTCTGAATCTTTTTTCAACCTTTAATTTTCGGATTGGCTCTGATATATGGCTTATGAATTTTATACTGACAAGGGACATGATGGCTGCACTGGCATTTGCGCTTTCGCTTTTAATGACAGCGCCAAAGGTTGTATACATGATGCTTACAGGGACAACAGGGTTTTTATACAGCTCATACAACCTGTGGCTGTTTGCAGGCTCGCAGCTTCTTGGCCTTGCTTTGTTGCTGAAACTCTTTGTTGAGACAGAGGAGGATGTAAGGGGCTACTACATATTTAACGGACTTGTAATTGTCAGCTATACGATCTTTACAATAGGCATTTATAAGGCATCATATATTGTTGTCTCATTTTTGAGGGGGTAGATGGAAGCATATCAAAAAGAAGAAGGGTTCAGATTTGCAGGAAAGGCGGTTATAACGCTTATAATCACCTTTGCTGCTGTGATTATAATGTATTGGCTCGGCAAAGGCTATCAGGAATATCTTATTCCTGTTCTCTTTTTTATCTGGATGATGTTTCTGTTGATAGTGGCTGGCGGAGGCAGGAGGTTTAAGCCAATGATTAAGGCTAGCCATGTGGTTGTTAAGAAGCCTTCTCCCTTATCCTTCTTATATGAAGGAGAGAGGTACAAAAGCGAGACACATCCAATGAAGAACGGGCTCTGGAAGAAGAGGAGAGAACATGCGCAGGTATGGGACTACTTTGGCGATGAGGTCATGAGTTTTGAAGGAAAGAGCATATTAATGGAATGGGAAGAAAAGGCAGAAGAAGATGGAAAGAAGCGAAATGTTAAATAGCTTTTTAAATAAGAGCGAAGAGGTCATAAAAGACTGCAGGATTGCTGGCGGCGAGATATACATTACCAATGAGAGAATTATTACAAATAAAATATCTTTGCTGAAAAAACTTTCTTTATCATCCAAAACATCCTTTTCCTCAATCCCCCTTGCAGATATTATTTTATACAAGGTTGCAAGGGGGATACCCTTTTTCAGCCTTCCGAGGCTGATAGTGGCTTTTAAAGAGGAAAAGGGGAATAAAGAGGTCTTTTTTGAGTTTGCAAGCAAAAGTGATTTGGAGGGTTTCTGTCAGGCGCTGAATGGCGCCGGGCAGAAAAGGAATAATAACATTAATTCATAAGGAGGAATTTATTATGTTACAGGAAGCAAGGAGCAAATTTATTTTCTTAATGATTGTAATTCTGTTTTTAATCATCTTTGTTGGAGCAATTGTAACAAGCGCATCAGCAGCAGGCAAGGGAGATGCAGAGGCAGGAAAAAAGATGTATGATGCAAAGTGCAGCCTATGCCATGGCGCAGCAGGAAAAGGCGACGGCCCGGCAGGCGCAAGCCTGAATCCAAAGGCAACAAACTTTACTGATAAGGCAAAGATGACAAAATCAGATGACGAGCTGTTTAAGATAATCTCAGACGGTTCAAAGGGCACAGCAATGATGGGATATGCAAGCTCAATTAGCGAGCAAGACCGCTGGAACCTCGTTGCATATATCAAGTCACTCTCCAAGTAAGAGGTTAACCCTTCTCTTACTTGTTTGTGAAGACCTTTAAAGGGGGTCTTTCCCCCATAAAAGCATTACCTTCTCCCTTAAAAGACCCCCTTTTCAGGTAAAAAAAATTGACATTTAATTTTGATAAGGATTATAATTAGAACAAAAGAACTTGCTTCATAAATATCCTGTCTATTGTTAGTTATGCTCACCATGAAAGCGCTTCAATGGTCTTCAAAGTATGGAGGTAAAGATGAAAAGATGGTATATACCCCTTCTCCTTATCACAGGCATTATGATATTCTATGCTTCTTTCTCATACGAAAAGGAGCTGCCAAAGATTGAAAAGAATGCCTTTACAAGCGCAAAGGTGTGCGGCGAGTGCCATGTAGAGATATACAATATGTGGAAAAATTCCCTGCATGCGATGTCCCTTGAGGACCCGATATTTCAGGCAGCAAATATTATTGCATTCAAAAATACAAATGGCGAGACAAAGATATTATGCATCAGATGCCATGCACCTATAACTTATATTAATAAGGATTATGATTTAAAACATGAGATAACAAAAGAGGGTGTTACATGCGATTTCTGCCATTCTGTTACAGCAGTGGATTTAAAAAACAGGGAGAACCCATTTAAACTTGAACCGGGTCTTACAAAGAACGGCCCTTTGGGGGGATTAAAGTCTCCGGTTCACAAGACGCGGCAAATAAAGCTCTTTGAGACATCAGAGTTCTGCGGAGCCTGCCACGACTTTACAGACCAGAATAATGTTACTATACTCGGCACCTATTCAGAGTGGAAGGCCGGGCCATACGCAAAGGAGGGGATACACTGCCAGGACTGCCACATGCCGCGTAAAGAAGGCAAGATAGTTGCTGAAAATGTTAAAAAGAGCAATGTGAAATTTATCAATGACCATAATATTCAAGGCGGCCATTCAATAGAGCAGGTAAAAAAGGCGCTAAAGGTAGAGGTAAAAGAGGTAAAGAGGTATCCTGATAAGCTAAAGGTCTTTGTAGATGTATCAAATGTAGGCTCAGGCCACATGATCCCAACTGGAACACCTTCAAGAAAGATAGTGCTTGATGTTACTGTAAAGACTACAACAGGCCAGCTTCTCAAAGAACAGAAGATTTATAAAAAAACGCTTGTTGGCGCTGGCGGCATAGAATTTACCAAAGACAGCGAGGCCATGTGCAACAGGTCCGCAATTTCAAGCGACAATAGGATTAAGCCGAAAGAAACAAGGAAAGAGGAATTTACATTCTATATCCCGCAGGATGTGCCGGTTACTGTTACTGCGCAGGCCTTTTATCAATACAACCCTGAGATTATCCAGCAGATAGATATTAATATAGAAATGGGCAGGGACGAAAAGGTGTCGAGATGAGCATGTCAATAAAGAGAGTAAAAAATGCCTCTGACAGCAAGAGGAGTTTTTTAAAGCTGCTTTTTCTATCTGTAATGGCAGCGAGCTTTGGCGGTGTGATTTATCCGATAATCCGTTATCTGTCGCCATTATCCCAGCAGCAGGCAGCAGAAAAGATAGAGATATTAAAGGATGAGGTGCCGTCTGGCAAGGCAAAATTCTTTACTTACAAAGGCAGCCCTGCTGTTGTAATTCATACAAAGACAGGGTTTACCGCTCTATCCGCTGTATGCACGCACCTCGGCTGTATTGTTAAATGGCTTGAGGACAAGAATGAGTTTCAGTGCCCGTGCCATGCAGGGAGGTTTGATGCCACAGGCAAGGTGATCTCAGGCCCCCCGCCGAATCCGCTGCCGCAGATTGCTGTGGCAGAGAGCGGGGCAAAGATTGTTATTGGATAATGTCGGAGGTTTAAAATGGAGCTGATAAAGGATATAAACAAAAAGGTCCTTGACTGGCTTGATGAAAGATACGATGCAAGGCAATGGATAAGGGAAAACCTTACAGAAAAGCTGGTGCATAAGCATATCAACTGGCTTTACTGCTTTGGCGGGCTTTCGTTTCTCGGATTCTTGCTGCAGATAGGAACAGGCATCTTTCTCATGATGTATTATATTCCAACGCCAAAGGATGCTTTGGCAAGCGTTCAGAATATTGCAAACAATGTCCCCTTTGGCTGGCTCTTTCAGAGGCTCCATTCAATTGGCGCAAATGTAGTGAACCTACTTGTGATGTTTCACATGTTAAGAGTGCTTTATCACGGCGCTTACAAAAAGCCGAGGGAGTTTCAGTGGGTGTCTGGCGTATTTTTATTGCTGATAACAATGGCAATGAGCTTTACAGGCTATCTTTTGCCATGGACACAGCTCTCATACTGGGGCGCAACCATTGGCACAGAGATGCCCGGCGCAACGCCGATAATCGGCGAGTGGCTTGTGCAGCTTATAAGGGGCAGCGCGCAGATTACAGGGATAACACTTACAAGATTCTACGCAATACATGTAGTAGTTCTTCCTTTGACTTTGATCGCATTTTTAGGAATACACTTTCTGATGATAAGGAAGGTCGGCATAAGCGGGCCGATGTGAGGCAGCGGTATATGGCAAAGAAAAAAGAAAAACATGAAGAAGGCGCAGTCCCCTTTGTACCTGTTCATATAATGAAGGAGATGGCAGCAGCCTTTATATTTTTAGGCATACTTATTCCCCTTGCAATACTCTATCCGTTTGAGGAGTTAGAGCCTGCAAACCCCTTTGTAACGCCAGAGCATATAAAGCCTGAGTGGTATTTTCTCGCAGCATACCAGATTCTAAAGATTGTCCCGAGCAAGGTTCTTGGGCTTGTGCTTCAGGGGATTGTAATACTGGCAATAATACTCCTGCCATTCTGGGATACAAATCCAGAGAGAAACCCGAGAAGGAGGCCGATGTTCAGCATTATTGCTGTTGCCACGATACTTGGATACATTATTCTTACTGTCTGGGGTAAATATTCATGAGATGGAAGATTGCATTAATATTATTTTTAACGCTCTGCCTTAATACAAAACAGGCATCTGCACAGCAGAAAGAGGGAAAGGCAGAGAATGTCTGCATCCAATGCCACAGCCAGCTTGGAGGAAAATTTGCAGAATCTGTAGAGCAGTGGAACAAGAGCATCCATAAAGAGATGGGAAACAATTGTGAAGGATGTCATGGCGGCGATGCGGCAGATATAGGAAGGGCAATGACTAAAGAGGCTGGTTTTCTCGGCAAACCAAAGCTCTTAGAGATACCTGACTTCTGCGGCAAGTGCCATATAAGCGTTAAGGAAAACTACTCAAAGAGCGCACACGGTATATCTGCTGCTAAAACAGGCGCGCCAAACTGCGTCACATGTCATGGCAATCATGACATTAAGAAGGCGTCTTTAGAATTGATTAATGAGAAAAACTGCACAAGATGCCATACATATGACAGGCCGCAGAAGATAAAACAGGCATTGGTAAGCACAGATAAAGAGATGGCGCGATTGACTGCACAAATAAAGAATGTTAAGGGCAGCAGTATTGATACAAAGAGGCTTGAGGAGAAGCTCTTTGCTGCAAGGAATGCCATTCATCAGGTGACGCATGTCCTGAGCGTAGACAGAATTAATGCCATAAAGGCAACTACTGACAAGGAGCTGTCAGCAGTTGATGAATCATTAAAGGGAATTGAAAAAGAGATTATAAAAAGAAAAAGGCTCGCAATCGGTGTATCGCTCTTTTGTTTCTTTGCAGCAGCAGTAATCATATTATACAGAAAGACATTTTTAAAGCCTGAGAACTGGTTTAAGGTGTAGGGAAAAGAAGCACAACTGTTGTAAGAACATAATAGCGTCATTCCTGCGAAAGCAGGAATCCAGTATTTCTTAAATTTACAAAAACATGGATTCCCGCTAAAAACATTCGGGAATGACAAAATGACAGCATCCACGTGTCTCTTTCAAAGGGGGTTACTAATGAAAAAGAGATTTGAGTGGTGGAAGGCTATTCCTCTTAATGCAAAGATTGCTATCATTGCCCTTGCATCAGTTATAGTTGTCGGCTCATCAGTCGGGGCATTTTACTTTTACGATTTTACTCAGCACAATCCAAAGGCATGCGTCATGTGCCACCTTATGCAGCCTGCTTATGACAGCTGGTCTGTCTCTGCGCATAAGAATGTAACCTGCCATGAATGCCACAGGGCAAGTATAATAGAGCAGAACAGGCTTTTGTTAATGGCTGTGTTTAAGAGGCCTACCACTGTTCCGCCAAGGCACGGCAAGGTTATAGTGCCGTACACAACCTGCATAGAGTGCCACTGGGAGGGCGACCCGAAGATTAAAAAGATAAACAGGTCTTACGGCCATGCAAAGCATGTGTTTATTGAGCAGATACAATGCTCAAAATGCCATTCAAGGGAGGCGCACAAGTTCCTGCCTGGCGAGCGCTTTTGTCTTGAGTGCCACAAGGAAAAGGTTGTGCATGGCTTTGGGATGGAGGACATGGCATGCCTTGACTGCCACATCTACAAGGCAGATGCTAAGGGAGTAGACAGCAAAGACCTAAAGCCTACAAGGGCAAAGTGCCTTGAGTGCCACAAATCAGGGGCAAAGGTAAATTTTCCAAAGGATGGCGCAATGAAATTTGACTGCTACCAGTGCCACAAGCCGCATGTTAAGGCAAAGGTTAAGCCGGGCGCAGAGGACTGTTTTTCCTGTCACAGGCAGATTGTAAATGTCGGCAAGCACAGGCTCCATGTACAGATGATAGGCATGAACTGCATGCAGTGCCACAAGCCTCACGGCTGGAGGGTGACAGAGGCGGTTGCAAAAAAAGAATGTATAACCTGCCATGCATACAAGGAGCCGGTTACATTTTTACAATAAGGCAGCAGGGGCGGAGCGCAACCCGCCCTTACACCTCCATAATCTCTTCTTCCTTCTTTTTCAGGATATCGTCGATTTTTTTGATGTACTGGTCTGTGGTTTTCTGGATGTCTTCAAGCGACTTGCGGGATTCGTCCTCTGAAATCTTTTTTTCCTTCTCAATCTTTTTGACTTCGTCGTTTATATCGCGTCTGATATTTCTAATGGCAACGCGTGAGTCCTCTGCCATCTTTTTTGCAAGCTTGACAAGCTCCTTTCTCCTATCCTCAGTGAGAGTCGGAACAGGAAGCCTGATAGTCTTTCCGTCATTTGCAGGCGTAAGTCCGATGCCGGAAGATTGAATCGCTTTTTCAATATTCTCTATCACCTTTGGATCCCACGGCTGTATTGTAATAAGCCTGCTCTCTGGAACAGCAAGCGTTGCAACCTGATTCAGAGGGGTTATGCTGCCGTAATAATCTACCTTTATGCCGTCAAGCAAGGATAAAGACGCCCTGCCTGTTCTTATAGTAGCGAATTCTCTTTTAAGGGCATTAATTGCTGCATCCATCTTCTCTGCTGTCCTCTTTTTCAGCTCATTAATCATATTACAATTGTCCCTACCTTTTCGCCGAGCACTATCCTTTTGATGTTCCCGCTCTTTTTAAGGTTAAATACTATAATCGGAAGGCTGTTGTCCATGCAAAGCGATATTGCAGTTGCATCCATTACCTTTAGCCCCTTTTGAAGGACATCTAAATAATTCAGCTTGTCAAATTTCTTTGCATTTTTATTCTTCATCGGGTCAGAGTCATATACGCCGTTAACCTTTGTCCCTTTTAGGATTACCTCTGCGCCGATCTCCATTGCCCGAAGAGATGCGGCAGTGTCAGTTGTAAAATACGGGTTTCCTGTGCCGGCAGCGAAAATTACAACCCTCTTTTTTTCAAGGTGTCTTATCGCCCTTCTTCTTATATAAGGCTCTGCAAGCTCCCGCATCTCTATCGCGGTCTGCACCCTTGTTAGAACCCCGCGCTTTTCTAAGGCATCCTGCAGGGCAAGGGCGTTTAATACTGTAGCGAGCATCCCCATGTAGTCTGCTGATGCACGTTCCATTCCGCTTGCACTGGCAACCAAGCCGCGGAATATATTTCCGCCGCCTATTACAACTGCAATCTGGATACCCAGTTTATAAACCTCTTTTATCTCATTGGCAATGGTATTTATAACAACAGGGTCAATGCCGTAGCCCCTATCACCCATCAGAGCCTCGCCGCTAATCTTGAGCATTATCCTTTTGTATCTGATTTTTGGCATTTTATTTTGGAGCCATCTCCCCGAGTTTAAATCTAATAAATCTTCTTAGCACAATATTTTCACCGAATTTTGCAATCTTCTGGCTGATAATGTCCTTTATCTTCAGCTTTCCCTCAGGGTCTTTAATAAAGGCCTGCTCCATCAAACAGAAGTCAGCAAAAAATTTTTCCAGCTTCCCTTCAACTATCTTTTCAATAACATTTGCAGGCTTTCCTGTTTCCTTTGCCTGTGCCCTGTAAATGTCCTTTTCTTTTTCAATTACATCTGCAGGAACATCTTCCCTCTTTACATACATAGGCGGAATACCTGCGCCGGCAATGTGCATGGCAATATCTCTTACAAGCTCTTTAAACTCCTCATTCCTTGCAACAAAATCTGTCTCGCAGTTTATCTCTACAAGAACGCCTATCTTTGCGCCAGCATGTATATAGGAGCCTATAGCGCCTTCAGCAGCGACCCTGTCAGCCTTTTTTGCTGCTGCTGAAAGGCCTTTCTTGCGAAGGATGTCTATTGCCTTTTCAATATCTCCATCAGCCTCTGCAAGGACCCTTTTGCAATCCATTATGCCAGCGCCTGTCTTTTCCCTTAATTCTTTAACCAGTGTTGCCTCAACTTCCATTAAAATCCTCCCAAAACATAGTGTTCAGGGCGGGCAAATGCCCGCCCCTACACATATTATTATGCTCCGCTATTTTCTACTGCTGACTCCGCTTGTTCTACTTTTTCTCCTGATGCTTGAACAGGCAGCTCTGCTGCTGATACAGCTTCGGTGTGCTTTTCTGCTAAAAACTGTTTTCCTTCAAGAACAGCGTCCGCTGTCTTTGCAGTAAGGAGCTTGATAGCCCTGATGGCATCATCATTGCCTGGTATCACATAGTCTGCTTCATCAGGGTCGCAGTTTGTATCAACTACAGCAACAACAGGGATGTTAAGCCGCCTCGCCTCCATGATCGCAATCTGCTCCTTTTTAGAGTCAATCACAAATATTGCGCCAGGAAGGACATCCATCTCTTTTATGCCGCCGAGTATCTTCTGCAGCTGAACACGCTGCTGTTCTAAGTTAGTTGCCTCTTTTTTAGTCAGAAGCTCAAATACGCCGTTTGCCTTGTCAGAGTCCAGTTTTTTTAGTTTGCTGATGCTCTTTTTAATGGTCTTAAAGTTTGTCAGCATGCCGCCGAGCCAACGTTGATTGACATAAAACATGCCGCATCGCCTGGCTTCTGCTTCAATGGTTTCCTGTGCCTGTCTTTTTGTGCCTACAAAAAGCACAAGCTCGCCTCTTGCTGCTAAATCTTTTATGAATACAGCGGCATCATTGAACTTCTTAAGCGTCTTTTGAAGGTCAATTATATGGATTCCATTCCGCTCCCCGAAAATGAATTTCTTCATCTTTGGATTCCAGCGTTTGGTCTGATGGCCGAAATGAACGCCTGCTTCTAATAATTCTTTTAAAATTACTGCCATTTTTTTTCACCTCCTTGCCGTTTGGTTTTTTCCTCCGCTATCCATCAGCTTACAAAAGGAATCCTGAACATTCAGGGCACCGCCTCCTGCAATACGGACAGCGTGTGGGATATTTTGAACTTTTAATTTATAGCACAAAGTCGCTGCTTTTGCAAGGGAAAATTCCCAATTTGTATAGAACACATAAACTATCCGTATCTGTAGCGCATAAATTGTCCAATTAGAATGAATGGCAAGAAGAAGCCATTCATAAGGAGGGCGGAACTACTACAGGAGGTTCTGAAAATGAGATTTGAAAAAGTATACGAGGGCTGGAATATAGGATGATTGACGCAGAATGGAGAATACACCCATACTTCTTTTTAAACAAGATGTTACACAGAATATTTTACACTACCCGTCTGACATTTCCTTGACTTAGCCCCTGTCTTTTTCTTATAATTAAAAGAGATTAAGAAATGCCTGCCTCAAACCATTAACAGGAGAAAACAATAATGATACTCATCACAGGAGGAACAGGTTTCGTTGGAAGCCATCTTATCAAACGATTGATTGATGAAGGCCATAAGATAAGGTGCGTGATAAGGGAAGGCTCAAAAAAGATTGACAGGATAAAAGGGCTTGGCGCTGAGATTGTGCATGGTGATGTTAATGATGCTGATTCCCTGATAAATGCCTGCAAGGGCATTGATACAATAGTCCACCTCGTAGGAATAATTCAGGAAGAAAAGGGGATGACCTTTCAATCCATTCATGTAGATGGAACTCAAAATCTTATTAATGCTGCAAAAAAGAATAATGTAAGGTTATTTTATTATCAGAGCGCAAATGGCGCTGATAAAGATGGGGCAGTAGCATATTTCAGGACAAAGGCAGAGGCAGAGGAGATTGTTAAAAATAGCGGCATGGATTATATAATCTTCAGACCGTCGCTGATTTATGGCGACGGAGACCAGTTTGTATTAAGATTAAAAAAAATAATACATGATGCGCCAGTAATTCCAATTATAGGCGCAGGCGAATCAAGACTCCAGCCCATATTTATAGATGACCTTGTTGCATGCTTAATTAAGGCCATTACAACACCGCAATTAAAAAACAGGACATTCTGTATTGCAGGGCCTGAGCAGATAAGATTTAAGGATGTTGTAATGAGGATTGCTGATGCAATGGCTATAAAGAGGCCGAGTTTTCATGTTCCAGTATTTTTTATGCGTCCTGCAGCTATGATTATGCAGAGCATTCTTCCAAAACCTCCTGTTACAGTTGACCAGATAACTATGCTGCAAATGGATAATATATGCGATATAAAGGAGATGAAAGAGGTCTTTAATATAGAACCTATCCCTTTTAATGAAGGGCTCCTAAAAGTATTCAAGGAGTCAAGGAGTCAAGGGGTCAAGTAAAGATGCTCAGCAAAAGAAATAACACCCTCAGGAAACAAACACTTGAACCCATGAACCCTCGAACCCTTGAACCCGTTAAGTCTGCTTGTGCCTTTATATATTCAGAGAAATTTGACGAATATACCTATGGCGAAGCGCATCCATTAAAGATGATAAGGCTGAAGCTCACCTATGAGCTTATTAAGTCTTATGATCTTCTCAAATTCCCAAACATTTCTTTCATTGAATCCGAATTAGCAAAAGAGGAGGACATACTCTCATTCCATTCAAAAGAATATATAGAGGCATTAAAAGCCATTGATATGGGTGAATACCCCCAAAATCCCTCGCAATTTGGTCTTGGGTGGGGCGATAATCCCATAATTAAAGGAATATATGAGGGTTCTTTGCTTTCAAGTGGGGGTTCAATACAGGCTGCAAGGCTGATTATGGATGAAAAGACTAAAATAGCCTTTAATATTGCAGGTGGCCTGCATCATGCTATGCCTGACAGGGCATCTGGATTCTGCTATATAAATGACCCTGTTCTTGCCATAAAGGAATTGCTTAAAAAATATAATAAAATTGCATACATAGACATTGACGCCCATCACGGCGATGGCGTCCAGTATGCCTTTTATGATACTGATAAGGTATTAACCATTTCCCTACACGAAGCAGGGACATTCCTGTTTCCGGGAACAGGTTTTTCAGAGGAAATAGGAACTGGAAAAGGTAAGGGATTCTCTGTAAATCTGCCTTTTTATCCGGGAACTGATGATGAAACATTCGTATGGGGCTTTAATGAAATTGTCCCTGTATTAATAGATGCTTATAAACCTGATGCTATTGTTGCACAATTGGGTGTTGATACAATGTCAACAGACCCTCTGACGCACCTTGAACTCACAACAAATGGATTTTGTGAAATGGTTAAGAAAATAAGGGATTTTAACCTTCCATTGGCTGCCCTTGGCGGCGGAGGCTATAATGTTGCTAATGTTGCAAGGTGCTGGACATTGGCACTCGGGATATTTGCAGGGATAGAGCTTTCTGATACAATTCCAGAGGATAAAATAAGGCTTTTAAAGGAACACGGCTACGAAGGCAATGTTCTTAGAGATAACAAAATAAAGGGTAAAATAGATGAATCAATGCAAAAAATGGCAGAAGATGGAATTAATTATATCAAGAAAAATATCTTTCCTTTGCATAATATATAATAGCTTAACCCCATGAATTTTGTCTTGATAATTACCTTTCGTCTGGTATACTAAGGAGAGAAGGTTTTAAGATTTATGTCTAAAATTAAACGCAAAACAGGACTTAGAAAAAAGATTATCCTTTCAATATTGTTTATTGCAATAATCCCTGGGTTAGCAGGACTGCTAATAACATACTGGCAGGGCAAAAAGGGCCTGAGGGAGTCTATTGGCTCAGGCTTTCAGGAAATAGCAAGGGAAACAGCAAAAAAGGTTGATATTGTGCTGGAAAATGAGGTTGATGAGGCTATACACCTGTCTATCTCTTATGAGATAAAAGATGCATTAAGCAGGGCAAATCAGAAATACAACGGCAAAAAAAAGGAAATAATAAAAAAGGAAATGATGGAGATAAACAGAGGATGGAATAACACTTCATCTGTTTCACCTTTTGTTTTAAAGATTGTTGAAAATAGCGCATCCAGCTTTTTAAAAAGATTTAATTATTTTGAACCCGAGGGACATATTGAATTAGCGGTTTACGATAAAGAGGGCGGCCTTGTCGCCTCAATACAAAAGACTGATAAATATTATATTGGCAATGAATCTTGGTGGAATGTTGTTTCAAGAAGCAACAGGGTAAAGGCATACCTAAGTGATGTATCCTACCATGGCAAGACAGAAACCTACACCTTTGATATTGTCTATCCTATTGTTGATGAAAAGGCCGGCGGGTTTATGGGTGCAGTAAGGATGGTTCATGATGTCAGTATGTTTTTCAATGAGGTAACAAATATAAAGATCGGCAAGACAGGTCATGCAAACCTTATCTCCTCTGCCGGAACCATACTTGTCTGTCCAATATATCCTGTAAAGAGCCACAACATTACTGAATCATTGA
>ERZ1292623.1136-Hain-H51-01um-R1-1136-length-26375-cov-7_pt1 | contig 26375 bp, 23 predicted proteins | sample MGYA00564398_ERZ1292623 | MGnify/ENA primary metagenome ERZ1292623 (study PRJEB36523, sample SAMEA6512633) | groundwater metagenome | collected 2019-01-07 | study: AquaDiva: Metagenomics assemblies of 32 groundwater samples | reverse complement strand
CTCTAACTGTTTTATCTTGACTCCCACTAACGACCTTACTTCCATCGGGACTAAATGATACGGACCAAACACCATCATTATGATTACCCGTCCAAAGTAAATCAGCATTACCATCTCGTGTTTGTGCATTTGTATTTAGTATAAATGCAAAAATGCAAAACAACAAAAAAAATAAGTTTTTCATAAAAATAAATTGTTATTACTTGATTTCTAAAATATTTATCCCTTTTATTTTTTGCAATCGCTTGTCAAATGTGAGAAGTGTGGCATCTTTAAAATATGCGGTTGCGGCAATGAGCGCATCCGGAAGTTTGAGTTTGTAATTCTGTCTAAAATAAATTGTTTGCTGTTTTATTTTTGTATTTATATCCACAATTTCTATTTCATTCAGAAAATTTTTAATTATTCTTTCTTCAGATTTCGTTAAATTTGAATACGATAAAAGTTCCAATTCAGTAACAAAAGAAATTATAAAGATTGCGGTCGAATTTTTACAAAGTCGAATTTTCCACCAAGTATGTAAAGAACCGCACTTGTATCTAAAAGGATTTTAGCTCCATTCATCACGAATTTTTTTTTGATAGCGAATAGGAGAAATTGAAAGTTTTATTTTTCCATCATATAAACTTAATTTCTTTTTATTCATTACTTTATCCGTTTTTAATCGAAGCATCTGAATATAGTATATCACCTCTCTAATATCATCATTAGAAAGTTGTTGAATTTCTTCAATAATTGGTTTGAGTGTTTGTTTATTATTAGTTTCCATATAATTTAAAATTCTCTTTAAAAATTTTACCTAAATAAAAGAAAAAAATATGAGAATAAAAAGTTTTTTGTAAAGTTTAGGTTTATCATAGGTTTACCTCCTTTATTTGATTGTTAAAAAATTAGTTAAAAAAATACATTTTATTTAACCTCCTACCAATAAAATCCTACCCATACTTAAGAAAGAATGTACTAAAAGTCAAGACATTTTACAATGAACAATTAATGCCAAAGGCATCCCTTCGGGACAATAAATAATTGATAATTGATAATCCGCCAGAGGCGGATAAACTGATAACTGATAATTGTAATTAAGTTTGTAAAACTCCAGTTGAGAAATTTTTTATCTCCGCATTGCAATTTGCAATTTCAATTCCTTGAGAAATAATTTTTCTCGTCTCGGTTGGATTAATAATTCCATCAACCCATAAATGGCTTGCGGCAAAAAGCGGAGTGAGTTCGCTTTCATATCGTGAAGAAATTTCGCTTAACATATTTTTTTGTTCTTCGGCAGAAAAATGTTTTCCAGATTTTTCCATCGATTGAATTTTTATTGCAAGCAAAGTTTCGCTCGATTGTTTCCCTCCCATTACAGCAATTCGTGCAGTGTGCCAAGCAAAAATCAATCGCGGATTATAAGCCTTTCCGCACATTGCATAATTTCCGGCGCCGTAACTATTGCCAACAATAAAAGTAAATTTTGGTACAACCGAGTTTGCAACTGCGTTTACCATTTTCGCTCCATCTTTTATTATTCCGCCATGCTCGGCTCGGCTACCAACCATAAAACCAGTTACATCTTGAAAAAATAAAAGTGGAATTTTCTTTTGATTGCAATTCATAATAAAGCGAGTTGCTTTATCGGCGCTGTCGCTGTAAATCACTCCGCCAATTTGCATTTCACCTTTTTTAGTTTTTGTTATCTGTCTTTGATTTGCAACAATCCCAACTGCCCAACCATCAACTCGCGCGTAACCGCAAATTAAAGTTTTTCCAAAACTCGATTTATATTCATCAAACGAATCTTTATCAATTATGCAATCCAAAATATTTTTCATTTCGTACGGAGTAATAATATCGCTCGGAAGAAAATCAAATATTTTTTCTTTTATAAATTTTGGTTCGATAGATTTTATTTTATCAAAACCAGATTTTGGTTTATCACCAATTTTTCCAATTATCGAACGAATAAGTTTTATCGCTTCCAAATCGTTTTTAACTTTGTAATCAGTTACTCCGCTAATTTCGGAATGCACCGATGCGCCACCGAGCGACTCGTTGTCAATCTCCTCTCCAATTGCGGCTTTTACTAAATGCGAGCCAGCCAAAAAAACACTTCCCGTTCCTTCAACAATAATTGATTCATCACTCATAATCGGAAGATACGCGCCACCAGCAACGCACGGTCCCATAATTGCAGAAATTTGCGTGATACCTTTTGAACTTAAAATTGCATTGTTGAAAAAAATTCTTCCGAAATGTTCTTTGTCGGGAAAAATTTCAGATTGCAGCGGAAGAAAAACTCCAGCTGAATCGACTAAATAAATTATTGGAATATTATTTTCAAGTGAGATTTCCTGCGCACGAAGAATTTTTTTGCAAGTCATCGGAAACCACGCGCCAGCTTTTACAGTTGCGTCGTTTGCAACAATTACACAATTGCGATTTTGAATTTTTCCGATTCCACAAACAACTCCCGCCGATGGGGCGTTACCAAACTCGGAATACATATTTTGCCCAGCAAACAAAGCGATTTCTAAGAAGTCAGAATCAATTAATTTTTCGATCCTTTCCCGTGCTGTGAGTTTTCCCTTTTTTTTATGTTTTGCGATTGCATCAATACCACCACCGAGATGGATTTCTTTTTCGAGTTGTTTTAATTTATTTAATTCTTCTTTGTGATTCATAGTTTATTTAAATGTTAATTAGCATTTGTATTAAATATCTTTTTCATATTTATCCGCCATATCCAGTCATAGCGTTGGCTTGTGGATCTTTGGCAATGTGCTTGCAAATAGGAAAGGCTTTCTGTCATTGTGCAATTAATGTGCAATTGATTTATGTCAGATATATCATTCATTACAATTATTTTGAGCCAATTGAGCCAATTATGAGCCAATCAAAGTATAGATTGTCCCTGCACCAATGTTGCCAGTTCTTTTTAAAATCTGAAACTTTTCAACCAATTCTGCCAAATCCCTTGTTGCCGTGGCTTTTGAAACATCGTTAAATGCTTGATACTCACTATTTGTAATTTTCCCTTTTTCTTTCACATACAAAACTGCCTTTACTTGTCTATCGTTTAAATTAAGTGATTGCAAATATTTTTTATTATAAATGTCTTTTCTAAATTCCACAAAAAAGCCTGACATATCGTAGGAATAAATAGGTTGAGGAAGTTCTGCTTGTTCGCATTCCTTTATCATTTTCAAAGTTCCTCGTCCCCACGATTCAATATAACCGCTTCTGAAAAGAGCATTGGCAATATCGGGATTAAAAGGTTTGGAAGGATGTTTAGTTAAAAGATTTTGAATTGTCCAACTTTCTGGCAATTGACCTTCATTCCAAAAAATAATTTTATCACTATAAACGCTTATTTGAATTGGAACACCTCCTGAATAATCTTTATGTGCAATTGCATTCAACAATGCCTCTCTAACCGCATCTTTCGGATATTCATATTTCTCAATTCTGTTAATGCCTTCGTAACTAATTTTTGCTTTAATATATTTTGTAAATAACAAATCCATTGTTTTCTCAATTTGCTCAAATAAGTTGCCGTGTATTTCATCTTGAAATTTCAGGTCATCGTCTGTTTCAAAATAACCGATTTTGATATATGCACCTGTTACAAATTTTTCGGGGTTGGAATGAAATAAAAGAATTGCCGCTCGTTTTAAAAAATCATTTTCCTTGAGTTGCAGGTTTTCAATAAGATGTTCGTTGGTGTCGGTTAAAATATCTTCTTTAATGCGTTGACTCTTAATTGCCCGCTTTCGAAAAAAATCAAATGTCTCTTGTTTTAAATCCATTACTGAAATATTAGAAACAGGAACACCGTCCCAGCGTTTTCCTTTTTTCTGCAATAGGAATTTGTCTAATGCCATACCTTTCAATTCTTGTTTTGTGCTGCCGCTTCTATAATGGTATTGACCTTTGTAATTAACAGGATAGGGATGTTCCTCAACAATTATTTCAATAAAATCTCCTTGTACGGCGGTTTGCAAATTCACATCAACTAAAATGCCCAAAGTGTCTCTTACTTTATTGGGAATTTCTTCCAATAATCTTTTGGCATCTGTTACTCCAACTACATTTCCTGCATCGTCTTTACCAATAAAAATGCTTCCTCCATAAGCATTGGCAAAGCCACACACCCATTTCAGATATTCGTCTCGCCAACTTGATTTATATTCTATGTTTTGTTGTTCGGGCATTATTTAATTCTTCTTTGTGATTCAAAATTTATTTAAATGTTAATTATACATTTGTTATATATGTTTTACAGGTCGCTCCTACGGAGCTAATTTATAAATCTAATTTGCTATTTCCTACAAACAGGTCGCTCCTTCGGAGCTAAAAATTCTAATATTTTTTACATATATATATCTTCGGGTTTTACTTTAACAATTATTAATAAATACTATCCTCTTCAAGCAAATATTTTTTATGTATAGTTTTGCTCGAGCATTCTGTTTGTAGATATTTTGATTTAATAAATAATTTAGATTTGTTCCAATAAAAAGTTGGCGGACAATTATGTGCAACATGTATTATTTTTTCTATTCAAACAAAAATTTTATTTTCATTTAATTGCTCCGTAGGAGCTTTCTGTTTGTAGATATTTTGATATAATAAATATTTCATCTCCGTTCCGCCAAACAGATAGCGGACAAGTTGGGGTGATCTATTTTTTCTATCCATTCAAATAAATATTTAGTATCCATTTAATTGCTCCGTAGGAGCGACCTGTTTGTAGATATTTTGATTTAATAAATATTTAAGCTCCGTAGGAGCGACCTGTATTAATCAATCCATTCAAATAAATATTTTTCATCGTAATTGATTTCAAATTTTTTTAGGAAATCAATATATTCTTCTTTAAATGTTTTTTTCTTGTGATGTTTTTCTTGATTCTGAATATAATTGATAACATAATTAATTTGACTTTTTGAATATGAAAATGCACCAAACCCTTCTTGCCAATTAAATTTTCCTTTTACCAACCGATTATCATTTATAAATTTTGATGAGCCAGCCTTGATATCTCTAACTAAATCAGATATGGAAATTGATGGTTTTAATCCAACTAAAAGATGTGTGTGGTCTGGCATACAAAAAATTGATAATAATTTTTGTTCACGGTTATGAATAATTCCTGTTATGAATTTTTGCAGTTCTTCTCTTTTTTGATTTGGGATTAAATTTTGTCTTCCTTTTACAGCGAAGACAATTTGAATATAGATTTGTGAATAGGTGTTTGGCATTTTTTAGTCCGTTCCTATTTGTATAAAATAAATACTATTTATTTGATTTTACAAATTTAAAACGCTTCTTGCAATAACCATTTTCTGTACTTCACTTGTCCCTTCGCCGATTGTTAAAAGTTTTGCATCACGATAAAATTTTTCAACTGGAAAATCTTTGATATATCCGTAGCCACCAAAAATTTGAACTGACTCGGTTGCGCATTTTACTGCAACTTCGCTTGCAAAATATTTTGCCTCTGCCGCAATTAAATGAAAATCTTTTCCCAACATTCTATCGTGTGCGGCTTTGTAAGTCAGCAATCGCGCCGCGGAAATTTCTGTTCCCATTTCGGCAAGTTTCCATTGTATCGCCTGAAAATCTCCAATCGCATGACCAAACTGAATTCTTTCTTTTGAATATTTTAAACTTGCATCAAGTGCGCCTTGTGCTAATCCGACACTAAGTGCGGCAATTCCAATTCTTCCTCCATCAAGCACTCCTAAAGTTTGATGAAATCCTTTTCCAACTTCTCCAATTAAATTTTCATCGGGAAGAAATAAATCGGAAAAAATAATTGAGGCAGTGTCGCTTGAACGCATTCCGAGTTTGTTTTCTTTTTTCCCAACAGAAAATCCCTTCATCGATTTTTCAACAATGAATGCAGAAATATTTTTATGTTTCGACTCTCTATCGGTTTTTGCAAGCACAACAAAAGTTTCTCCAACCGAGCCGTGAGTAATAAAATTTTTACTTCCATTTAAAATCCATCCACCCGAAATTTTTTCTGCAAAAGTTTTCATTCCGCCAGCATCGCTACCACTAAATGCTTCGGTAAGTCCCCAACCGCCAAGTTTTTTTCCACTGCACAAATCGGGAAGAAATTTTTTCTTTTGCTCAATCGAACCAAATTGATTTATATGACCAACGCACAAACCATTATGCGCGGAAACCGAAAGCGCAACCGAGGGATCGATTTTTGCAATTTCCTCGATAATGGCAACAAAATCAATGTGAGATAGAGATGCTCCGCCGAACTCATCCGAAACAACTGCGCCGAGATAACCCATTTCGCCGAGTTTAGAAAAAAGTTCGCGAGGAAATTCCTGCGACTCATCGTACTTCATTATTATTGGTTTGATTTCTTTTTGTGCAAAATCTCGTGTGGCTTGCTGGATTGATTTCGTGGAATCGGAAGTTTCAAATGAAATATTTTGTTCGTTCATATTTTAATTTTTATTTTTTTTGCAATTTCATAAGGATTTGTTTTAAGCAATAACAAATCATTTAAATTCGAATTTAAAATTTCTGTTTTTTCTTTTGTCCAAAATTCTTTTGATAGTTTCTCATCAATTATTTCTTTTACTCTTTCGCGTAATCTTTCAGTTCGGCGTTTTGCAAATTTCCCACTTTTATTTAAATACAAATTATGTTCAGATATTTTTTTTGCAACTTCTTCAATTCCTTTTCCTTCGCTCGCAATTGTTTTCTCAACTGGGCTCATCCATGAATTTTCGTCGTGTGGTTTTAAACCGATTACAGTTTTAATTGCAGTTGCGGCTTGTTCCGCTCCGGGTCTATCAGATTTATTTAAAACAAAAATATCTGCAATTTCCATTAAGCCGGCTTTCATTGCTTGGATTGAATCGCCCGACTCGGGAACTAAAACTACAATTGTTGTATCTGTTGCGCTTGCAACATCAAGTTCCGATTGACCAACGCCAACTGTTTCAATTAAAATAATATCGCAACCACTTGCATCTAAAATATCAGATGCCTCACGAGTTTTTTTTGAAAGTCCGCCGAGTGAACCGCGCGAAGCCATCGAACGAATAAAAACTCCATCGTCCATTTCAACTTCGCTCATTCTAATCCTGTCGCCGAGTAACGCGCCACCAGTAAATGGACTTGTGGGATCAACTGCGATAATGCCAACTTTTTTATTTTGCTTTCGGTAAAAACTTGCGAGCTTGTTGGTAAGTGTACTTTTTCCTGCGCCAGGTGGACCAGTGATTCCGATTCGATATGCATTTCCTGTTTTTGAAAAAATTTCAGAAAGAAATTCTTCGCTTGATGGATGATTATTTTCAACTAAACTTATTGCTCGCGCAACTGATTTTTTTTCGCCATTGATAACATCATTAATATCAATTTGAAAATTTTTCATTTTTGATTTTTAAAAAACTCAACTGTTTGTTTTAATCCTTCTTCAAAAGTTACGAGCGGCGTCCAACCTAATATTTTGCTTGCTTTTGCTGATGAAATAACGCTACGCATCTGTTCGCCTAATTTTGCAGTGGCATGTTTTTCGGCGCATTTTGAATTTGTAATATTTTTTAAATGATGAAAAAGAGTGTTGACATCATTTTCAATTCCAGTGCCAATATTAAAAATATCGGAGTTTGGATGCGTGAGTGCTTTGAGGTTTGCATTTACAACATCGCCGACAAAAACAAAATCGCGCGTTTGTTTTCCATCTCCATTAATTTGCGGCTCTTCACCTTTTAACAACTTACTCGTAAAGATTGCAACCACTCCCGCTTCTCCGTGCGGATTTTGTCGCGGTCCATAAATATTAGCGTAACGCAAAATTACATAATCAATTCCATAAACTTCTTTGTAATAAAAAAGATATTTTTCAGTTGAGAGTTTTGAAATGCCATAAGGAGAAAGTGGTCGAGTTGGATGACTTTCATCTGCGGGAAAATAATCTTGTTCGCCATAAATTGCGCCACCCGTGGAAGAAAATATTATTTTTTTTACATTATGTTTTTGTGCGCACTCCATCAAATTTAAAAATCCTAAAATATTTACTGATGCATCAAATATCGGATCGCTGACAGAGCGACGAACATCCATTTGCGCCGCATGATGATTTACAACATCAATATTATTTTCAAAAAATATTTTATGGAGTTCATTTGAGCGAACATCAATTTGATAAAATTTTGCTTTTGGATTTAGGTTTTCTCTTTTACCACTCGAAAGGTCATCAACAATAATTACGCTGTGATTATTTTTTATGTAAGCGTCAACTATTTGAGATGCAATAAATCCTGCTCCGCCTGTTACAAGTATTTTCATTTTATTTTACTCCTTTAAAACCGATATCACTTCTATAATACATTCCATCGAAATGAATTTTTTTAATTGCTGAATAAGATTTATCAATCGCGCCACGCAAATCATTTTTAAAACTTATTGCTGTAACTCCAAGCACTCGTCCGCCATCTGAATAAATTTTATCATTCTCTTTTTTTGTTCCAGCGTGAAACACAACTATTCCTTCTTCATTTTTAATATTTTCAAGTCCAGTAATTTCTTTTCCTTTTTCATAATTATCGGGGTAACCTTGCGAGGCAACCACAACGCAAACTGCTGAGGCGATATGAAATTTAATATTTGTATTTTTAAAAGTCCCTCGTGCACAAGATAAAAATATTTCGGCTAAATCTTCATCAATCAGAGGCAAAACAACTTGCGCTTCGGGATCGCCAAAACGACAATTATATTCAACCACTTTCGCACCCTCGTTAGTAATCATCAAACCCACATATAAACAGCCGCGATAAATGCGTCCCTCGTTTTTCATTCCACGCAAAGTTGGCTCAACAATTTTATTAATTGCGAAATTTAAAATCTCGTCCGTTACGATTGGCGCGGGGCAGTACGCACCCATTCCGCCAGTATTTTTTCCCTTATCGCCGTCAAAAATATTTTTATGATCCTGCGCCGACAAGAGGGTTGCAAAATTTTCACCATCTGTTAAAACAAATAACGAAGCCTCTTCGCCCTCCATAAATTCTTCGATAACAATATTTGCACCAGATTGGCCAAAAATATTATTTTCAAAAAATTCTTTTAAGTGAACTATCGCTTCAGAATAATCTTGACAAATTACAACTCCTTTTCCGAAGGCAAGCCCATCTGCTTTTATGACAAGAGGAAAAGATTGTTTGGCGATATAATTTTCTGCTTCAGTTTTTTGAGATGAATTAAATGTTGCAAAATTTGCTGTTGGAATATTATTTCTCAACATAAAATTTTTCGAAAATATTTTACTCCCTTCTAAAATTGCCGCACGAGATGAAGGTCCGAAAATAAATAATCCGTTTTGAGAAAATTTTTCTACAATTCCATCAACAAGTGGAATTTCTGGTCCAACAACAGTTAAATCAATTTTGTTGCTTCGTGCAAAACGAATCAATTCATCGTAATTGGTTGAGGAGATTTTTACGCATTCTGCAACTGACTCGATACCAGGATTACCGGGAGCGCAAAATATTTTTTCAACTTGCGTACTCTGTTTTAATTTCCAACAAAGCGCATGCTCTCTTCCGCCAGAACCAATAACAAGTATTCTCATATAATTTCTAAATGTTTAGCAAAAACTTTTGATAATTCAAAAGTTAAATTTTTTCGCTCATATTTTTTCACAACCTCATTTGATGCTCCACTTAATTCTTTTCTAACAAAAAGCGAATATAATTTAACAATCGTGTTTGCAATTTCTTGAACATCAGACTGATGAACGCAAACACCATTTGCCTCGAGAATTATGTTTCGCATATTTCCTTCAGGCATAATTCCGAGAATTTTTTTTCTCGCGCCAATATATTCAAATATTTTTCCCGGAGAAGTTCTATCGTCATTCATCATAATCCACAAAACATCACTTGCCAAAACATAACGCAAACATTCGTGATGTTCCAAATATCCCAAAATTAAAACATGATTTTTAATATTATATTTTTCAATCATTTTGCGATATTCATTTTGAAGAACCCCGATAAAACAAAGCTCAATTTTGTCTCGCAATTTCGGGTAATATTTCAACACATGTGAAAAAGCTTTTATAATATTCTCAGGGGAAATATCTTCGTAAAAAATTCCGGAATAAGTTATTCGCATTTTTTGAGTTGTCGGAAGATTTTTATTTTCAATTGCGTCAAAATCTTCCTGATCGAAACCTTGCGAGATAAGATTGATGTCGTGAAAATTTAAAAAATCATATCGTTGAAGAAGCAATTCTTTCACTCGACGACCAGCAGTTACAATTGAATTCGACTTATGCAATACATTTTTTTCTAATCGATAGTTTATGTATTTATGAAGTCGAGTTGGAAAATATTTATAAAGGTTGTCAGTCCACGCATCGCGATAATCCATAACATGAGGAATGTTAAATTTTTTCTTCAGCGCGTTGCCAATTAAAAAATCGGTGTAAGGTGGAGCAGTAGAAAATATCAGATCAAATTTTTCTTTTTCTAAAATTTCCGAGCCAGCCTTAATTGCTTTTTTATACCAACCAATTTTACTGTCTGGAATAAATAATGTGTCACTTATTCGGCTTAAAGTTTTTCTAATTTTTTCCGATGGAATTCCAACGATGTCTCTTTTTTTCATCAGCGCATTTGCATCAAAAGAAGAGGTTCGAATAATTCTGATTTTTCTTTTTTCCAAATCGTGTAAAAGTGAAACATCTTTTGCGTAGTAAGCAATTTCTCCAACTGTGAGAACTGTCGGCTCCCAACCAAAATCTTGTAAATATTTTACAAATTTTGTTGTGCGCTGAACTCCGCTCAAACCAAGCGGTGGAAAATAATATGCGATGACTAATACTTTGTTCATTATAAAATAATTAATTCTTTTGTGGTGGTGGTTAAAACTTCAATTCCATTTTCTTTCATTAAAACATCATCTTCAATTCTTACTCCTCCAATATTTGGAAGATAAATTCCCGGCTCAATTGTAAAAACATTCCCGACTTTTAATTTTTCATCGCTCTTAAAAGAAATCGTTGGCAACTCATGAACTTGAAGTCCGATTCCATGCCCGAGCGAATGACGAAAATATTTTCCAAATTTCTTTTTCGAAATGAAATCGCGAACAATTTTATCAATTTTTTTTGCGCTGATATTATTTTCAATCGAGTCAATCCCAAGTTGTTGCGCCTCATTCACAATATTATAGATAGAAAGCATTTTTTGATTTGGCTTCCCAATTGCAATCGTTCGAGTCAAATCGCTACAATAACCATTGTAAAAACAGCCGAAATCCAAAGTTATCATTTCGCCATTTTTTATTTTTTTCGAGGTTGCAATTGCATGTGGCTTCGCGCCATTTGTTCCGCTTGCAACAATTGGTTCGAACGCATCACGACTTGCACCATATTTTTTATGACGATAAGAAATTTCTGCTGAAATATCGAGTTCAGTAATTCCCGGTTTAATGATTTTTAAAATATCGTCAAAAACATTTTGAGAAATTAAAATTGCTTTTTTGATTGAATCAATTTCTTCTTTTTCTTTTACCGATGAAATTTTTTCTACTAACCCAAAAGTATGATTTATATTTTTTGGGGAAAACTGTTTTTTAATTTGTTTGAAATTATAAACTGATAAAGTTTTCGAATCAAAAATAAAACTTAGATTTTTCTTTTTGAAATTTTTTGAAAGCGCTTCAAATAAATTATTTGAATGAATTTTAATTTTATCTGCAACAACTTCTTTTTTTGCAGGGACTTCGTAACGGAAATCTGTCGCAAAGAAAACTTTCTCTTTTGTAATTACGCAAACTCCATTTGAGCCAGTGTAATTTACCAAGTATCGCAAGTGAGGTTGGAAAGTTGTAACGAATGCGTCGGCTTTTAAATCACTTAAAAATATTCGTAGCGCATTAATACGCTTTTGAAAATTCATATCCCTTTTTACAAATGATAATTTGGTGCTTCGTGTGTAATTTGTACATCGTGCGGATGACTCTCTTTTAATCCCGCATTAGAAATTAAAACAAATTGAGTTTTATTTTTCATCTCATCAATATTTTTTACTCCGCAGTATCCCATTGCCGCGCGAAGTCCGCCGACCATTTGAAAAACTGTCGCGCCTAATTCTCCTTTAAACGGAACTCGTCCTTCAATTCCTTCTGGCACAAGTTTTTGTATATCATCTTCCATGTCTTGAAAATATCTATCTTTGCTTCCGAGTTTCATCGAAGAGATTGAACCCATTCCGCGATAAACTTTAAAAGTTCTTCCTTCGTAAAGAATTTTTTCGCCGGGAGTTTCCTGCAATCCTGCAAACATTCCGCCAATCATAACGCAATCAGCGCCTGCGGAAATTGCTTTTGAAATATCTCCAGTTTGTTTAATTCCGCCATCTGCAATAATTGGGATATTATATTTTTTTGCCGCAGAAACGCAATCAATTACAGCGGATATTTGCGGTACGCCAATTCCAGCGACAACTCTTGTTGTGCAAATCGAGCCCGGACCAATTCCAACTTTTACTGCATCGGCACCAGCTTTAATTAAATCGCGAGTCGCTTCTGCCGTTCCAACATTTCCTACAATTACTTCGAGCGATGAAAATTTCTTTTTAACTTTTTTTAACATTTCGATAACGCCAATCGAATGACCATGCGCTGTATCAATTATTATTACATCAACATTTGAATTTACAAGTGCAGAAACTCTTTCGATTGTATCTAAAGAAATTCCAACTGCGGCACCAACTCTCAATCGACCATGTTTATCTTTGCAAGCATTTGGAAATCTTTTTTTCTTTTGAATATCTTTAAATGTGATGAGACCTTTTACTAAATAATTTTTATCGACAATAGGAAGTTTTTCAATTTTATATTTTTGAAGAATTGATTCGGCTTCCTCGAGAGTTGTACCAAGCGGAGCAGTTACTAAATTTTTTGTTGTCATTACATTTAAAACTTTTTGACTTCTGTTCGGATTAAAACGCAAATCACGATTTGTGAGAATGCCAACAAGTTTTCCATCTTCAACAATTGGAATTCCGGAAATGGAATATTTCATCATCAAGTCAAGTGCATCGCCAACAGTTTTATCAACAGTTAAAGTTACGGGATCCAAAATCATTCCGCTTTCACTTCGTTTGACTTTGTCAACTTCTTCGGCTTGCCGTTGAATTGATAAATTTTTATGAATGATTCCGATTCCACCTTCGCGTGCTAATGCAATCGCCATTTCCGATTCTGTAATTGTATCCATCGCCGCAGATAGAAGTGGAATGTTGAGTGAAATATTTTTTGTCAGTCGAGTTGTAATATTTGTATCGCGAGGAAGTATATGCGACTTTCGCGGAACAAGTAACACATCATCAAAAGTAATTGCTTTGCCAAGTATTTTTTTCATAAAATTTATTCGAATGCGGCGAAGCCAGTAATATCCTCGCCGATAATTAATGTGTGCATTTCGTGTGTCCCTTCGTAAGTTTTTACCGATTCCAAATTTGCCGCATGTCGCATCACAGGATATTCATCTAAAATCCCATTTGCGCCAAGTATTTCGCGGGCGATTCGCGCAATTTCAAGCGCAATTGCTACATTATTTCGTTTTGCCATCGAAACTTGCGTGAACTTTGCTTTGCCTTTATCTTTTAATCTACCGAGTTGTAAAACTAAAAGTTGTGCTTTTGTAATTTCAGTTAGCATGTGAACTAATTTTTCTTGCGTCATTTGAAATGCGCCAATCGGTTTACCGAATTGAATTCTCGATTTAGAATATTTCAGCGCCGAATCGTAACAAGCCATCGCCGAACCAACTACGCCCCACGCGATTCCATATCTGGCTTGAGTCAAACACATCAGCGGAGATTTTAATCCACCAGATTTTGGTAAAATATTTTTTTCTGGAATTATACAATCTTGAAAAACAAGTTCCGATGTTACCGAGGCGCGAAGAGAATGTTTGCCAGTCATTAGCGGAGCAGTGAAACCGGGACTATTTTTTTCGACAAGGAAGCCACGAATTTCTCCATCAAGTTTTGCCCAAACAACTGCGACATCGGCAATCGATCCATTTGTGATCCACATTTTTGCGCCGTTCAAAATGTAAGTATCATTTTTCTTTTCAGCGCGCGTAATCATTCCACCGGGGTTTGAACCAAAATCAGGTTCAGTCAAACCGAAACAACCAATCGCATCTCCAGTTGCAAGTTTCGGCAACCAAAAATCTTTTTGCTCTTCCGAACCAAAAGTAAAAATCGGATACATCACCAATCCACTTTGCACCGAAGCAAAACTTCTGATTGAAGAATCACCTCGCTCAAGTTCTTGCGTCATCAAACCATAAGCGACATTATTAAGTTCTGCACAACCATATTTTGCAGGAAGCGTTGAACCAAAAAGTCCGATTGCACCCATTTCTTTTACGAGATGTTTTGGAAAACTTCCCTCGCGATTATGTTTTTCGATAATTGGAATAATTTTATCATCGACAAATTCGCGCACAGTATTTCGCACAAGAATTTCATCTTCAGATAGAAGGGATTCGATATTAAAATAATCAACACCTTGAAATTGATTCATTTTTTAGATTTAGAAAAGTGAGTGAGTAAAATTAATTATGCAATTTTACCAAAATAATGCTTTAAAATCAACGGAAGGATTTGGACTTAAAGTAAAAGTCTTTCGATTGTTGCAAGGACTTCGTTTAAGTCATACGGTTTCGTAATGAATTCAGATGCGCCAAGTTTTTTCGATTCGATTGCGTTTTTTAAATCGGCAAAACCTGTTAGCATTACTATTTTTAATGAAATATTTTCCTGCTTAATAAATTTTAAAACTTCAAAACCACTTACGCGTGGCATTTTAATATCGAGTAGAATCAAATCGAAAGAAGATTTTTTCAATTCCACAATTGCCTCATCGCCATCGGCTGACATTACAATATCATATCCAGCATCGCGAAGCTCGTTACTTAAAACTGTTCGAAGAGCATCTTCGTCATCAACAACAAGTATTCGTTTCATAAAATCTCCTTTCTTTCTTTAAAGTAAAAATCTAAAATTTAAAAGTCAATCTTTTTTTCGATATTGTTTCTATTTTTATCAAATCGTATTTTACAGCTGTGGAACTAAAAGCATACGCAAAAATAAATTTAGGATTGAAAATCTTAAGTAAACGAGAAGATGGTTTTCATAATATCGAAACTATTTTTCATCGAATAAATTTATTTGATGAAATCGAAATTATTGAAACTGATAAAAATATTGAAGTTGAAATTATTTCTGGCAATCTTATAAATGATAAAAATAATTTATGCTTTAAGGCGGCAGAATATTTAAATAATTTTTGTGGAACGCAAAAAGGTGTTTTGATTAAATTAAAAAAAAATATTCCGATTGGTGCGGGACTTGGCGGAGGAAGTTCGGATGCGGCGACAGTATTACTTGCTTTAAATAATTTGTGGAATTTAAATTTATCAATTGATGAGTTAAATAAAATTGCAATTAAAATTGGGAGTGATGTTCCCTATTTTTTAAATTACAATTCTGCTTTTGCAACTGGTCGCGGTGAGGTTTTAAATTATTTTAAAATTGATTTACCTTTTTGGATTCTTTTAGTTAATCCCGGAATTAATATTTCAACTGCCGAGGCGTATCAATCACTTTCAAATTTAAAAAATAGAAAAATAAAATCGCTTCCAAAATTTTCGATTGACAATTTGAATGAAATATTATCGAATGATTTTGAAGATGTAATTTTAAATAATTTTTCAGAAATCAACAAAATTAAAAGCGATTTGATTAATTTTGGCGCCAAGTTTGCTTTAATGAGTGGTAGTGGCTCGTCGGTTTTTGGATTATTTGAGAATGAAAACCAAGTGCAAAACGCAAAAAATAATTTTAATTGTTTTACATCTCTAACTGAACCTAATTTTAATTTGAAATGAAATTTATTTTTTTAATTTTTTCTAATATTCTCTTTGCATCAAACGATTCAACAAAAGTTGATTCTGTTTATTACACAAATCTCGGTTCAAATTATTTTTTAGAAGAAACAATTCCAAGTAAATCTGATTTTGATAAATCATCTTCAACTTACGAACTGCTTGAAAACTTAACACCGACAATAATTTTAAATCGCGCATCGCATGGACTTGAAAATTCATTAACATTTCTGGAGCGAAATCCAGATATTATGATTGATGGTCGCTCGATTGGAAATCCTTTTAGCGGAAATTTCAATCTCTTTTATTTTCCGAAAGAATGGATTAGTTCAATTGAATATCGCAACGACGCGCTTTCAACATTTCAATTTCAAAATCATTCCTTCGGTACAATTAATTTTGTTACGAAAGATTTTTCAACAACTCCTCCACTAACAAAAATATTTTACGAACAAGGACCGTATGATTTTGGAACTTTTGATGCACACTTCACTCAAAATATTTTTCAGAATGCAAACTTGTCGGCAGGATTAACAAGAGATTTTTTTGGGAGTAATCGCGAAAGTGAAGGATTTAAAGGAAGATTCCCAAACGAAAATTTTGATTCGTGGATTTTCAGAACAAAACTTCGCGCGCAATTAAGTAAAACAATTTCATTTCAAACAACTTATTTTACTTCGCAAGGTTGGAAAGGTTTAAACGGAGGAATTAATTTAAACGAAACTCCGAAGGAGAATTATTTCAGCGATGTTTTTGCAATTGTAAACGACAGAGATTCGTATGAAAAAAACAAACAAAATCATTTTGATTTAATTTTAAGTTTTGATAATTCAATTTTTGAAAATCAAAAAACAAAAATTCATTTGTATCATTCTAATTTTTTAAATGAGTTTCGAGATAATGAAAACCGACCTGAATTAAGTTCATTAAGTATTACAATAGATTATAGAACAAAAATTAGTGGCGCAATTTTATCGCATTCTTTTTTTTCGAAATATCTTAATTTAACTGCTCAAACTGAGATTATAAATAGAGAGGTTGAACCGAATTATTTTGTTAATTTCAAAAGTAATATTTTTCAAAATTCATTTTTTGGAGTTGTAAATCCATCTTCTTTTTTAAAATTGGATTTATTTTACCAAACATATTTAATTGATGACCCAACAATAAACTGGTATTTGGTTAGTTCCAAAGATGATAAAAGAAAACAAAGTTACGGATTAGTATTGAATTTTAAGCCAATTGCAAATATTAATTTATTTGCTGGTTATTCAAATTCATACTTCGATAAATTATTTGATGACAGATTTAGGATTTTTCCAATAGATTTTGGAGATGATATTCGAAAATATGATGTTGGAGTAAAATTTCTTTTTGGTAAATCATTTATAAAATTTAAATATGAGAATTATTCATTGAACAATTTTACGAAATCGAGTGTGAATAGTATTAGCACGGAACTATTTTTTAAAACTGATAATTTTACTTTTAGTGGATTTGTTTTTGCAAAGGATACAAATATATTTTATTCAGATATACATAAACAATATGCGCGGTTAAATATATTTTACAATTCATTTAAAATTCAAAACACTTTGGATATAGATTTTGGAATTGAAACACAATTTATCCAGCCAATTAGTTTCGTTATAAAACAAAACCAATTATTTATTTTTGATTTTGTTATTTTAGGAAAAATAAAAGAAGCGACTCTTCATTTTAAACTTGAAAATTTATCCGACGAAAATATTATGTTCGTCGAAGGTTATCCACTAATGCCACGAGGAATGAAATTTGGTATTTCGTGGGAATTTATAAATTAAATTTTGAGAAGGATTTTATGCCACTTGTAAAAATAAATTTAATCAAAGGTAAAACTACTGAATATAAAAATAATATTTCAGATGCTATTCACAAATCATTAGTTGAAACTGCAAATGTTCCTTTAAAAGATAAATTCCAATTGATTAACGAATATGACGAAAATAATTTTATTTTTGACGCTGAATATTCAAATGTCAATCGAACTAATAATTTAATTATAATAGAAATTATTTTAAACAGTGGCAGAACTTTGGAAGTAAAAAAGAATCTGTTTAACGCAATCGCAACAAATCTTAATCAGTCAGTCGGCATTTCAAAAGATGATGTTCTAATTTCTTTGCAGGAAGTTACAAAAGAAAATTGGTCGTTCGCCTTTGGCGTCGCAACTTACGCATAAAACCTACTCAAAAAGCGCATTCATTTCAATAGTTTTAATTTTACCAAAATTAGTAATTTGTTTTTCAATATTCTCTTTTGGAGAAAGAAATAAAAAAGTTGCATCGCTTATTTGAAAATAATTATTGATAACTTTTTTTACATCTACTTCGTTTACATTTCTTAAATTATCAAAATATTTTTCCAAATAATCTTTTGGCAAATTAAATATTTCAATCTCGCATAAGTTTGACGCCAAAGCATCGGGTGTTTGTAAGTCTCTTGCCATATCACCTATTAAATAATTTTTGGCTTTTGTAATTTCTTCGGATGTCGGACCAATTTCTCTATATTTTTTTATTTCAGTTAAAATTACTTCAACAACTTCTTTTACAGTTTCATTTTTTGTAAATGTTGAAATTAAAAATGAACCACCATTTTGGTACATCGTAAATCCACTACTTGCACCGTACGATAAACTTCTTTTTACACGAATCTCATCAACCAAACGAGAAGTGAATCCATTTCCAAAAATACTATTTGCAACGAGGATTGCAAAATAATTTTCATTCTTTCTGGCAACACCAATTCCACCAATTCGTATTTGCGTTTGCGTGGCATCGCTTTTATTTACAACAACACATTTTTGTCCAGATTCAAATTTTGGTTCTGCGATTTCTTTTAATTCAATTGAGGATTCCTTCCACGCTCCAAATTTATTTTTAATTGTTTTCAACATTTCTTTTGTATTAAAATCTCCAACTACTGCCATTACAGCGCGGTTTGGTGCAATTATTGTTTTGTAATGTTTAATCAAATCATCTCGAGTAATTTTTTCTAACGAGGATTGCTTTCCCATATTTATAAATCCATACGGATGAGATTGAAATATTTCTTTTACAAATGCAATTTGTGCAATCGAACTCGGATCTTCTTTCACCTCTTCAAACTCCGAGTAAATCATTTTCTTTTCTCTATCAATTTCGTTTTGCAAAAAGTTTGCGTTCAAAATTACATCACTTAAAAGCGCAAAACTTCCATCAAAATCTTTTTTCATCACTTCAAAACTTAAATTTATGTTTTCTTTTTTTGTGCTAAATTCTAACTTGCCACCAACAAAATCAATTTCCTCTGCAATTTGTTTTGCGCTTCGCTTCGCCGTTCCCGATTTTAAAAGGTTCGACATTAAATTCGCAATTCCCTCTTTATTTACTGGGTCATTTGCGCTCCCACCTTTAAACGAAATTTGAATTGACACGATTGGCAATCGATGTTGCTCCATCAGTAAAACTACCAAGCCATTATTTAAAACTTCTCGCGTAACTTTTGGAAGTGATATTTGTTGCGCGTTAGTTGAAAATATTATTGAGAAAAATATTATTGTTCGAATGATTTTCATATCGTTACCTTTTATTGAGCAAGTGGGATTAAAGTTACAACAGTTCGTTTATCTTTTAAAAAATATTTCTCCGCTACTTTTTTGATTTGCTCCTCAGTAACAGAATTATATTTATCAACTGCCGTGAATATATTTTTGTAATTTCCGTAAATCACATCTGTTACACCGAGTGCCATTGCGACACCATTATTTGTCTTCATTTTATTATAATTACTTACAAGCATTCCATTTTTAGCTTTTTGTAATTCACGCGATGTAATACCGTTTACTTTAATTGAGTCGATCGTTTTGTGGATTTCATTTTCAATATTGCTAATTTCACTTCCCGGAGTTGCTTGTGCGTAAATAATAAATAATCCACCATCAATAAAATCATCTTGATCGGTGTAAACTGAAGTTGCGATTTGTTTTTCGTAAACTAAATTTGAATAAAGTCTTGAACTTTCTCCTCGCGAAAGAATTGACGAAAGTAAATTTAAAATGTAAAAATCTTCGGTGTTAACTTTTGGTGCTTTATATCCAATTAAAACTGCTGGAAGCTGCGCAGTTTTTTTTAATTCAATTCTTTTTTCACCTTCTTGCGCTGGTTCTGCATCATTTACATTTCTCGGTTTTTCAGCCGGTGGAATATCTGCAAAATATTTTTCAATTAGTGGCAAAGCTTTTTCGGTTTTAAAATCTCCAACTAAAGTTAAAGTTGCATTGTTCGGCGCATAATAAATTCTAAAATAATCTTTACAATCATCTAAACTAATATTATCCAAATCTTTCATCCATCCAACTACGGGATTGTGATACGGATGTCCAACAAATGCCGCCGCATATAAATCTTCCCACATTTTTCCTTGCGGAGAATTATCAGTTCGAAGTCGTCGCTCCTCTTTTACAATTCCTCGTTCCTGTTCAACATTTGCATCATCAAGTTTTAGCGAACGAATTCTATCGGACTCCAAATCAAAAACTTTTTCCAACAAATCGCTATTAAACTCCTCATAATAAAAGGTAATATCGTTTGATGTAAATGCGTTGGAATATCCTCCGCCTGATTCCAAAATTTTATCAAACTCCGTCGGTTTATATTTTGATGAACCATTGAACATCATGTGCTCAAAAAGATGCGAGATACCCGTAATTCCGAATCGCTCATTTCTGCTTCCGACATGATAACCAACCGAAAGACAAACATTTGGTACCGTGTGATTTTCTACCAAAATAATTTTTAATCCGTTTTTTAAAATTTTTTCGGTTACATCAAGTTGTTGCGAAAATAATTTTGATGAAAATAAAATTAAAACAATTAAAATATTTTTCATTCTTTTACCTTTAAATTTATATTTAAAATAATTACAGCGATTAATTATAGATTTATATTTCTTAAAATCCGAATTCTTTTTCTACTTTTATCAGCATAAACTGAATTTGGATTTAGCGTGATGACCTCTTCGTAAGATTTGATAGCTTCATTTTTATCTTTTATAAAGAATTCTAAAATTTCTCCAATGTAAAAATTTGCAACTTCGTTAAATTTACTTTTCGGATAATTTTTAAGTAAATATTGAAGCGTTGAAATTGATTCACTGTAATTTTTATTTTGCAAAAGTAGTTTTGATTTTAATAAAATCGCTTCGTCAATTAAAGGAGCAGTTTTGTGTTGTTCAATAATTTGAGTAAGATTTATAATTGAGTTTTGATTTTTATTTTGCAATGTAAATAATCGTGCCGAAGAAAATAATTTTAATGCCTCAGGGCTGACTTTATAGTTTTCGCTAATTATGTTTTGCAAAATCATTGCGTCATTGGCTTCATCTTTCGAAAATTCTTTCGATATCTCATTTAAAATCCAAAGCGCTGTATCAAACTTCATTTCATAAAAATACAACTCAGCCATTTTCAATTTAACTTTGTATTCTTCATCGGCTTTTGTTTTAAATCCTTTTAAAATAAAATCGTAAATGTCGTTAGCCTTTTTTAAATTATTTTTTTTAATCGTAAGCTTTGCCAATCTGTAATTCGCTTCGGGGTAAATCGCACCACTTGTTGAAAATCGAATCAAAGAGTCGAGCAATCTTATCGCCTCGTCAATATCAAAAAAATGTTCCTCTTTAATTTCCGCAATTTCCATTACACTTTGCGACGCAAAATTTGAAAACGGCTTTTCAATTTTAACTCTATTATAAAGCGTAATTGCGCTGTCAATCAAAAACCGAAATTGTTTACTTTTTTCAAGGTTTATTTCAGGAAAAGAACTCTCGATTGTCTCTTTTGTTAATTCGGAAGTAAAATAATTTTGGAGAGATTTTGCAAGCCCGAAATCTATTTCTTCCATCCTATAATAGAGTGGAAAAGAATTTTTAGTCGCAAGATAAAACTCTGCAGAGGTTTTAAAATCTCCCGCGGTAAAAACTTTATTTGATAAAAAATGAAGCTCTTCGGCTTTGTTCGAAACTCGACGATTAATTTCCAAAGTAGTTTTTAATGCCGATTGATAATCCTTCGCTTCAAGTTCAATCCATTGTTTTAGGCGGAGAAAAACTGTTGGGGTATTTTCTTTTTCTGTTTCACTTTTTATAACATTTCTGATTGCGGAAAGATTTTCTTTTGATAATGATAATTGCGCAAGTCGTGATTCGATAAATTCAAGTTGATGATTTTGTTCATTCAGAAATATTAAATATTCTTTTACCGTCTCTTCAAATCTCATCAATGCCGAATAATAACTTGCAAGTTCAATTGCGAACAGAGTTGGGCGATTTGTTTTTTCTCTCCCAATTTTAAAAGTATTGATAGCTTTATCAAATAATCTGTATTCAAGTTGAGTGTTTGCGACAATTCTGTAACTCATCTCATTATCTTTATTTTTTTGTAAAATAGCATTCCAAAGTGAATCTGATTTTTTTTCTTTTTCTGCCAAATAAAATATTCCACCAATCGAGGATTCGGTAGAAATATCCTGCGGAGAAATTTTTAGCCAATTAAAAGATGCTTCGATTGCTTTATCGTAATCTTTTAAATTAATCGAAGTTCTTCTAACTCCATCAAAATAATTGTAGTTGGATTGATTTCTGCTCCAAAGGTCGATGTACAAATTTCTTGCTTGCAAAATATCTTGCGATTGTTCAATCGCCTGCGCCAACCGGAAAAGATGTTCATCTTTATTTTGCTGGGAATAGGAATTGAAAACAAAAAGAAAAATCGTAATAATTATTTTTTTCACAAGTCAAATATAATAAAAACTCTTAAGCATTTCATAAAACTGAGTCTTGATTACTAACTGCATTTTCAATAATTTAGCGAAACAATAAAAAAAGAAAATCATTTTTTGCATACAAATACAACTAAAATAGCGCTACTTGGCTCAACTGGCTCAATCGGGCAAAATACTTTGGAAGTGATTTCAAAATTTCACAACCAATTTAAAATTAATTATTTATCAACTTTTAAAAATATTAATTTATTAGTTGAGCAATCAAAAAAATTTAAACCTCGTTCGGTTGTGGTTATTGATGAAAATGCCGCGCGACAATGTAAAAATATTTTGCCAAGCGAGATTGAATTGCTTGTTGGCGTTGATGGTTTAATTGAAATTGTTTCGCGCGAAGATGTTGATTTAGTAATTAATGCGCTTGTTGGTTTTAGCGGAGTCTCGCCAACTTACGCGGCGTTAAATGCTGGAAAAAATATTGCACTTGCAAATAAAGAAACGCTTGTTGCCGCCGGCGAAATAATTATGTCGCTGGCGAAAAATAAAAATCTTTCCATCACTCCAATCGATAGTGAGCACTCTGCAATCTTGCAATGTCTTTTGGGCGAAGAAAATAATTCAATTGATAAAATTTATTTAACTGCATCGGGCGGACCATTTTTAAATTTTTCAATTGATGATTTAAAAAATGTTACTGTCGATCAAGCATTGAAACATCCTAACTGGTCGATGGGTTCTAAAATTACAATCGACTCGGCAACTTTAATGAACAAAGGATTGGAAGTAATTGAAGCGCACTGGCTTTTTAATTTGCCAATTGAAAAAATAAAAGTTTTGATTCATCCGCAATCAATAATTCACTCGATGGTTGAATTTTGCGATGGCTCAATTAAAGCGCAACTTGGCGTGCCAGATATGAAAATTCCAATTCAATATGCGCTGACATTTCCAAAAAGAGCATTATCAAATTTTAATCGAATAGATTTTACAAAATTAAATTCATTAAATTTCTTCGAGCCAGATTTTAAAAAATTTCCTTCACTTCAAATTGCATTTGATGCAGTGAAAGCAGGTGGAATTATTCCAACAATTTTAAATGCGGCAAACGAAATTGCTGTCGAAAAATTTTTAAAAAAGGAAATTGCTTTTAACAAAATTCCTTTCGTTATTGAAAATACAATTACAAAATTCACAAATATAGTTTCGCCAAATATAAAAGATATAATCGAAACTGATAAAATAGCGCGCGAAACTGCTCGTTCACTTTCTTAAAGGATTAAATTTCAAATGGAAATTTTAAACTCAATTTTTTATTTTTTAATCACAATTGGCGTTCTTGTTTTAGTACACGAACTTGGTCATTTTATCACTGCAAAAGCTTGCGGCATGCGTGTCGAAAGATTTTCGCTCGGCTTCCCTCCTCGCGCTTTCGGAATCCAAATCGGCGAAACAGATTATTGCATTTCGTGGCTTCCGATTGGCGGCTATGTAAAAATTGCCGGCATAATTGACGAAAGCATGGATACCGAATTTACAAAATCCGAACCGCAACCTTGGGAGTATCGCTCAAAACCAATTTGGCAACGAATGCTTGTGATGAGTGGCGGAGTTATTATGAATATAATTCTTGCGATTGGAATTTTTTGGTATTTGAATTTTACACTTGGCACTTTTGAACGACCAACAAATGAAATTGGTTTTGTTTCTCCAAATAGTATTGCCGAAAAAATTGGAATAAAAGTTGATGATAAAATTATTTCTTTAAATGATAAAAAAATAAATTCGTGGGATGAAATTAATTCAAATTTAATTGAAGGCATCGGTTCGAGTGTAAAATTTAATATCGAACGAAACGGCCAACAAATAACTCTTGAAGGTTCGGGCGCATTTTTATCCGATTTAGTAAAAGAGCCATTCGGAATTTATCCCGCGCAAACTGAAGCAATCGTTATGCAAGTTAGTAAAAACGATCCTGCAGATAAAATTGGTTTGAAAAATAATGATGTCATTGTAAAAATAAATGAGTCTTTAGTTTTTAACGAGCAACAAGTTATCGAAAATATAAAACCAAATGCCGGAAAAGAAATTTCAATTGTTTGGAAGCGAAACGAAAAACTTATTTCATCAAAAGTTACTCCCAATCAAAATGGAATGATTGGAATTAGTTTATCAAGTCGTTACAACGGACCAGTTACAAAAAAATCTTTTGGATTGATAGAATCATTTACGGTTTCTTTCAAAAATGTTTTTAAAGCTGTAAATCTTTTTTACACTTCAATTTGGAATATCATCACCGGGAAATTATCTTTCACACAAAGTTTTGGTGGACCAGTAAAAATTGCGCAAATCGCAACAAGCACAGCCGAATCGGGCATTACAAATTTTCTCGGATTTTTAGCATTTCTTAGCATCAATTTAGCGGTGATGAATTTCCTTCCAATTCCCGCATTAGATGGCGGCCATATGGTGATTTTATTTATTGAAATTATAACTCGCAAACCGCTATCGGATAAAAGACAAATGCAAATCCAGCAAGTTGGTTGGTATTTATTATTAGCGTTAATGGTTTTTATGATTATAAACGATTTTATAAAAATTTAAAATTTTCTCCGATGTAAAATGTTGAAATCAATTAAATTTCTTTTTTTATCTTTTTTGATTTTTTCAATTAATGTAAATTCTCAAACATTAAAATTGATGACTTACAACATTCGGTTAGATGTCCAAAGCGATGGTGAAAATAGTTGGGATCATCGAAAAGAAAAACTTGCCTCGCAAATAAGATTTTATGAACCCGATATTTTAGGTCTGCAGGAATGTTTACCAAATCAAATTAATTTTTTAGATAGCAATCTCGAAAATTATAATCATGTCGGAATTGGAAGAGATGGAAAAGATAAAGGCGAATCTTCTTCGATTTTTTTTATTTCAAAAAAATTTTCTGTTCTAAAGCAAAATACTTTTTGGCTCTCCCCAACTCCCGATTTAATTTCAAAAGGTTGGGATGCGGCTTTAAATAGAATTTGCACTTATGCCATTTTTGAAAATAAAATAACAAAACAAAATTTTTGGGTTTTCAATACTCACTTGGATCATATTGGAGAAGTTGCAAGAGCAAAAAGTGTTGAACTTATTTTAAAAATAATTAAAAGTGAAAATCAAAATAATCTTCCTGTAATTTTTATGGGAGATTTTAATGCAACACCTGAAACAGAATTTATTCTGAATCTCAAAAAAGAAATGATTGATACAAAAGATTTTTCTAAATCTAAACCCTTCGGTCCAATTGGAACTTTCAATAATTTTGAGTTTGATAAGCCAGTAACAAAAAGAATTGATTATATTTTTACATCAAACTCTTCAAAAATTATAATTAATAAATATGCAGTTTTAAGTGATTCCGATAATTTAAAATATCCATCGGATCATTTGCCAGTTTATGTTGAGATTGATTTTTAGTAATTTATCCCGCGTCATGGTGAGCCTGTCGAACCATAGCGGGAATACAAGCCATCCTTCGACAAGCTCAGGATGACATCTTTATTTTATTATGCTGTGTTGCGTAATATCAGTTAGTAAATGTATTTCAAAATTTAAATTATAAACTACAATGTCTAAAACTAAAAAAAATAAAA
>ERZ1292623.873-Hain-H51-01um-R1-873-length-30726-cov-22_pt2 | contig 26379 bp, 35 predicted proteins | sample MGYA00564398_ERZ1292623 | MGnify/ENA primary metagenome ERZ1292623 (study PRJEB36523, sample SAMEA6512633) | groundwater metagenome | collected 2019-01-07 | study: AquaDiva: Metagenomics assemblies of 32 groundwater samples | reverse complement strand
AGCCGTATATCAATACGCACTCAGCCCTTCGACGTGGGGCTCGTGCTCCGTGGCAATATCTGTATCGAGGCTGCTCCCAAGCTGGGGTACATGCGTGGTTGGGGCGCGGGACGAATTGAACAGTACTGCCACCAGCGGGGCTGGCAGTTAATCAGATAATGGAGGGAACTATGTTTTCGTTGAGACAGAAACGTGAGATCGCGGATGCGGTACAGAAGATACTTCGCGATACGGGGCACCCGGAACTCCCCGCGGGAGAGATTAGCTTTAACCTTCATGTCCGGGGAGCGGAGTTTTGGTCATGGGCCAACATCAGAAATAACGGCGCCGTAACGACGCCCTCGATCAACCCCCACAACGAAGCACAAGATACGGAGCACAAGCCATGACCGAGATGCGCGAGTCTGAACTGCGGGCTAACAGTACCTGCAGTTTATGCGGACAAAAGATTGGCGAGGCCATGCTGTTTGCGCCTATATTCTTTCTAGTGAGGGTTGAAACATTCACCCTCGACACGGGAGCGGTCACACGGCAGCAGGGGCTGGCCATGATGTTGGGGGGCAATGGTGTGCTCGCTAGGGCTATGGGCCCCGACGAGGTTATGGCCAGGACTCAAACCCCCGCGACCAATTTGGTTGTGTGCGCGACCTGCGCTATGTCGGAGCATGCTATCGTGTCACTGGCTGCACGGGGCATGCTTGAACCCACCGTGGAGGTGACTGATGGCGCTACAGGTTAGGGTACCTAGTTGGTGGAAGCCAGGTGATCCCCCCTCACCTGGGGATTGATTGGCAATGCGGGTATAGTTATTCTGATCCTGAACTAAAGTACTCATGAAGGAGGGCACCATGTTTGGATGTGCAGTTACAGCGCTTGTGTTTGTGTTGTTGGGGGGTGGCGGTTATTGCCGCCATGAAGTGGATGTTCAACAAGAGCGGGAGGGGGAAATGCCGCAGATCATCACTGGTTCCGGCGCCCTGCCGTTTCTCAACATCAGAACGGGGGTATCAGCCCCCTGAGCTGATGGCAGCTATTTTCATTCTTTGATTTTGAACTGGGGTATAGTTACAATTGAAATGCTGGGCCGGGGGCCAACGGTTATCTCCTCCAACTGACAACCCGTTGACCGATTATTTGTCCAGTTTTATCTAGCTTGTTTTTGGCATTGGGCCGTACATCACGGTTACCTCTTGGGGAGATACGCCCGTGATGGGTTTCTTGTCCAATGCCAAAAGCGGGCCGGATGCTCAGGGTTATCCTGCTAAGATAAAACCCTGCGCAACTAATTTGTCCGTGACTGTTTTGTTTGTATATCAGTTATGAGTGGTGTAGCTCAGTGGTAGAGCACCTGGAAAACATTGTTATCCGATTATTTGCCTATCGAGAATCTCGCTCCCGATAGGCCGAAGGCTAACAGTTATCGCACCCTGGAGGTTGTGGGTTCAATTCCCATCACCACTCGCTTGCTGTAAGTAGTACCCGGGTCGGAGAATCACGGTTACCGCCTGCGTCCGTGACTCGTCAAAATTATCCGGTATAGTTTGATATGCAGTTAACCAAGAGGGCTGCGTCATGCTTGGACAATTCTGTACCCCCTATCGCGTAGTTACTCATACGTGCACCCACTCATTCGTCGGTATTTCAATACCCATCACGCAGTATGGCATTGAATTCAACGAAGAGCAGATGGTGGTTAAGGGGCTAACGCAAGCGAATGCGGAAGCGCTCGCGGTCCTGCTCAACGGCGCATTCAATCAGGGTCGCGCTAAACATCACCTCGACCTATTGAACCTGCAGCGCGAAGCGTTGGAGGCAGTACTCACTCAACTGAAAGATACCGACACCACGAGGGCCGACACCAATGACCATGAAAAACTACACTGATCATGTCTCCACGAAAGAGACGCCGCAAGCTGAGAAGATCCCCGGGAGCACGCAGGTCCCCAACAATGCGGGCGGGTACGGCTGGGCGGTCGACGATTGGACCCGGCTGCGGCGATTCCTGATCCTGGGCAGCGACGGCGGTACCTACTACCAGGATGCGCGCCCGCTCACCAAAGAAAATGCTGAGGCGGTAATCCGCTGCATCAAGGTTGATGGTGCACGCACGATCGCGGAGATCATCTCCGTGTCCCTGAAGGGGCTGGCCCCCAAGAACGACCCCGCCATCTTCGCCCTCGCGGCCGCCTCCGCGCTGGGCGACGCCCCTACCCGGCAGAGCGCGCTGGCGGCTATGCCCGATGTGTGTCGCATCGGAACTCACCTGTTTGCCTTCGCGGAAGCACGGCAAGCGTTCGGCGGGTGGGGCCGGGGCATGCGCCGCGCTGTGCAGAACTGGTACCTGCAGCGGTCTACCGATCAGCTTGCGCTACAGCTGGCCAAGTACCAGAGCCGCAACGGCTGGTCACACCGTGATCTGTTGCGCCTGGCACACCCCGTCGTCAAAGACGATGAGCAGAAGAATGCGCTCCTGGGTTGGGCCGTGGGAAAAGCTGAACCTGCTGCGACCGGGCATGCGCTCGTTACGGGAATGAGCGAGGCATCGGCTCCGGGCGTTGATAAGCGCCGGGTCGTACAGTTGATCACCGACCTCAACCTGACGCGGGAAATGGTGGCAACGGAATATCTGGCCGATCCCGATGTGCAATGGGCGCTCATGCAGAAGCAGGGATTGACTGCCCTAATCCGCAACCTGGGTAACTACAGCAAAAGCGGACTGCTCAAGCCCTTGTCGGAAGCCGCTAAATTTGTGGCTGCGCGGTTATCGGACGAACAGGCACTTCGCAAGGCCCGGGTGCACCCGTTCATGGTGCTCCTGGCGGCGCGTACTTACGCATCAGGCCACGGGGTGCGCGGAAAGGGTACCTGGACTACCACTCCCGCGGTTATCGATGCGCTCGATAATGCGTTCTACGCGGCATTCGAGAACGTGGAGCCCACGGGCAAGAACTTCCTGCTGGGGATCGATATCTCAGGCAGCATGGGGTGGAAGAGCGGGGACGGCATGACCTCAGCGGAAGCTGCGGCGGCGATGGCCATGACCACGCTGCGTACCGAGGCCAACTGCTACGCCCACGGCTTCGCCACGACGTTCGTTGACCTCAAGCTATCGCCCAAGATGCGGCTGCCCGAAGTGATGGAACGGACCAGTGCACACACCATGGGGGGTACTGATTGCGCGCTGCCCATGATCCATGCACTCAAGCACAAGCTCGAGGTCGACACGTTTGTGGTCTACACGGACAATGAAACCTGGTTCGGGAAGATCCACCCCAAGCAAGCGCTGGATGAGTACCGTCAGAAGATGGGACGCCCCGCTCGGTTGGTAACCTGCGCATTCACGGCGGGGGAGTTTACCATTGCCGATCCCGCTGACGCCGGCATGCTTGATTGTGTAGGGCGGGATGCCAGCCTGCCGCAGATCCTGCGCAGTTTCGCATTGGGCGAAGTTTAATCTTGTACCACGCGACGGGGGATGGTCCTTCGTCGCTTTTCTTTGGAGGGCATATCATGAGCACTCAGCATATTCTGGTTATCAAAGACCATACCGGTGATTCAATCTTGGCATTCGATCCCACCGTACTAACCGACGTGGAGCGGGCTGAAAAGGTCTTCGATGATCTCATGAAGAAGAATCACCTTGCTTATGTCCCGCTGGGCGAGGGTAAACACGAGCAGGTGCGCACTTTTGACCCCAATCAACGTGAAACCTTGATCTCGGTCCCCCTTGTCGGGGGCTGAGGTGGACGTGCAGTGGTACGGTGTTTTTGGTGCGTTTGGGGATGGTCCCCCATACACACGCCCCGATAAGACCCCGGCATTCGCTCGCGCACTGGACTTGCTGAAGCGCAACTGCACCCCAGCACAGCTTGAACACGAGCGTACCCATGGATATATTCTAGCCATCGGGAACGTAACGGGTGGGGTATACCGATTGAACCCCAAAGTAACATCATTTATCGAATGCCGGGCCCTTAACGGTACGATAACCACTTACTGCTTGGTCTCGACAGTTAATGTCCCGTGGCCGGATGTTATGCTGGCTCGTAAGCTACTCATCGAATGCGATGAGGACGAGTTTCGACGGCGAGCTAATATGATACGGGGTGACCACGCTGCTGTGCAGAACTGGTACCTGCAGCGGTGGGCTAATTTGCACCTACCCCCACAAGATGACGTTCCCCGCCGGGAAGGCCGCGGGGTAACTCATGTAGAGCTGAATCAGTATCGGAATATCAACTCGGATGCGGTGCAGTACGAGTGCGTCACACGAGTTGAACTTTCTGCTGTGATGTTGAGTCAAGCCATAGATCATGAGTTCATCCGTGAGCGAGTAATAGAACGGTTCCTCCGCGAAATTGATTATCAGTTGCGATCGGCGTTATTCATTCCCGCCGAAATAATGCGGAGTCGCGACTAATACCGCCATGTCTACCGCTGCCGCACCTACTACCTCGTTACAAGAAAATCTGCTGTGCTTGCTCGCGTTCGATACTGATCACTGCAACCTCGTGCGCAATGCGCTGGAGGTCAGTGATTTCACTGGGCAGATTCACCGCGCACTGGCGGGGAAACTGTACGAGTTTATTGACACCTATCACCGCCCGCCGGGACTGGGACACCTTGCTGACCTCTTCGATGAAGACCGCAAGCACATGGATGCGGAGGAGCAGGAACTCTACGAGACCGTGGTAGTTGGGCTTGAGGCGCTCCATACATACATCAATGTGGAGTATGTCCTATCGCAGTTGGCAACCTGGGTGCGGCGCCAGCGCCTTATGCACGGGGTGTTGCGAGCACATGAAGCGATCGAATCAGGGAACATAGACGAAGCGGAGACCATATTAGACTCCGCCATGCGCAGCCAGATTTCCATCTTCCAGCCCGGGATCCGGTTGCTGGAGGGATTGGAGCTCCTGCGCCACACGGAGCGATCTACCGACAACACCATCCGGGTGGGAATCAAAGAACTCGACGATCGACAGCTGGGCCCTACCCGCAAGGAATTGCATGCGATCATTGCGCCCCCCAAACGCGGCAAGACATGGGCGCTCATTCACCTGGGCCAAAGCGGACTCATGATGCGCTGGCGGGTACTGCACATCTCCCTGGAGATGTCCGAGCAGCGCATCCTGCAGCGGTATTTGCAAGCGCTGTTCAATGTCACCAAACGTGACATGTCCGATCTTAAACGCACGGAGTTCGAGTTGGATAGCTTGGGGCGGCTCACTGATATCAGGTTTGAGGACATGACCAAGCGCGGGAATATCTTCGACCCCAAAACACAGAAGCAGATTGGCAAGAAGCTCAGCAACATGCGGTTCAAAGACAACCTGGTCATCAAGGAGTTCCCAACGGGCGCCCTGACCCTGCCCGCACTGCGCGCGTATCTGGATACCCTGGAGCGGCTGCACCACTTCACTCCCGACCTCATTATCCTAGACTACGCCGATCTCATGCGCATCGACCCCCGCTATCGGCGCGAAGAGTTGGGGACCGTGTATGTGGATCTCCGGGGGCTAGCCGTCGAGCGGAACATCGCGGTGGTGACAGCGAGTCAGTCCAACCGAGTGGGCGGTGCTGCGCGGTTGGTTGAGGATGTGCACGTCGCTGAGGATTGGTCCAAGATCGCAACCCTCGACCTTGCCCTTACCTACAACCAAACAGATGAAGAGAAGGAGCTCAACCTTGCTCGGCTGTACGTGAGCAACGCACGGAACGAGGAAGGCAACTTCGCTGTGCTCATAGCACAATCATACGCCACCGGCCAATTCTGCACGTCGTCTATCCGCATGAACGATCGCTACTGGGCACACATCAAGTCTGCTGCTGAAGGAACTGCCCCACATGGCGAAACGGACGACTAACCTCAAACGCGGCCGCCCCCGGTTCGCGCACTCGGTTATTGCGCGCAGTGCGGTTCAGGAGTTCATGACTCGCCCGTTGGATAACTGGGACTGGTTGAAGGGAGTCCCGCCGCTCACGCTACACCGCGAGCTTAAGGAATGGAAATTTACCAGCCTAACACCGCCGCGAGGACATCAAATGGTGTGTACCGTGGCGGGGCTCAGCAACCCCGCATTCTTCTATATGCTGGACATGGGGTTGGGCAAGACGTGGATTGCACTCAACCTCATTCGTCACCGCGTCCGCCATCGCCATACCACCAAACCTTGGCTGGTGGTGGTGCCTGGGGACGTGCAGGTTGAGACGTGGAATCAAGAAGCATTCCTCCACGCTTCTGACCTGACAGTAGTTCCGCTGTGGGGCACCGCCGCCGACCGTGAACTGGGCCTGACACAGCGCGCCGATGTTTACGTCATGAACCTTGCGGGGCTGCAAGTACTCTTGACCGATCTAATACCCGATCCTAGAAAGAAGGACAAACGCATCCGTGCGGCCAATGACGATAAGGTCCGCCGATTCGCTACTCTGTTCGATGGTTTGGTGCTCGACGAGGCCCACAACTTCGGCAACCACCGGTCATTGACCTACGCATTAACCCGCCCGTTATCCCGAGCGACCCGTTACCGCTACCTACTGAGCGGCACTCCTTTTGGTCGCGACCCCATGATGCTCTGGCCTCAATTCAACTTAATGGATCACGGACAATCCCTGGGCCCCACGCTAGGACTGTTTCGCGCTGGGTTCTTTTCGGCGCGGGAGAACTTTTGGGGTGGTATGGAATATCACTTCAAGCAGCGCCTCAGCCCCGACCTCACGCGCATGATGCGCAATGCGTCGTTGCGGTATGAGGACATCGAATGTATCGACCTACCCCCCGTGGTGCGCGTGGTCGAACGGGTAGCACTGCCCGCTGATATCAGCGTGTTGTATCACGAAGCGCAAGAAAAGTTACGCGCTGCGCAGGGTAACCGGATGGAGTTGGAACACCAGTTCATTCGTACGCGCCAATTGGCGTCGGGGTTCGTATCCATCGCAGACGGTAACGGTGAGCGGGTACAGCTTGAATTCCCGAGTCCCAAGCTGGATCTATTGCTTGAGCACGTGAAGGAGCTACCCACTACGGAGAAGTTTATTGTCTTCCATGAGTTCACGCCCAGCGGAGACCGTATAAGCAAAGCGCTGCGGAGCCAAAAAATCGAACACGTCCGTTTGTACGGCGAAACGAAGGATAAACCCGCCGCCTTGCGTACCTTCCTCCATGACCCCGCCTGTCGTGGATTGGTGGCCAATACCCGCACGGGCGGTTCGGGGGGCAACCTACAGGTGGCGCGGTACCTATTCTTCTACGAATCCCCCGTGTCCCCCATCGTGCGGCAGCAAGCGGAGAAGCGTTGCACGGGGGCACGCCAAACCCGAAAGTCATTCATGTATGACCTAGTCGTAACAGGCACGAATGACGAACGCATCCTCGAGTTCATCAAGGAGGGCAAGGATCTCATGCAGGAGGTCTGCAATAGCAAGACCCCAGGCTAGCTGCTGGGGGCGGGGAGTATACTGGGCGTATTTCAGGAGAGATATCATTCATGAACATAGGCCGAACAGGATCTAGTCACAGCGGGGGTACCAGGACCCATTCTATCTACTTTGACTGGCGGACCTTCCTTCGTGAGTACCGAATCCCGTTTGACCTTCAGGAGCATCGGGGGTGGGGGGTTCTCCGGTGCCCATTCTGCGGCACCTCAGACCGGGGGCATGATAATATGGGAGTATCACTCGACCCCAGAAACCCCGGGTGGACATGCTGGCGGTCGAAACAACACCGGGGTCATGACCCTACGCGCCTCATACAGAAGCTTCTTGGGTGCAACAAGATTAGTGCGCTGGCAATCATTCAAGCCTCGGTTGCGCGGATCGAACCGCAGGCCATCTCCGCACCTGCCCCCGTGGAGAGTCGACCCACGGAACTGCGCTGGCCCGATAACATTAGGCCGCTGGATCACCTTGACCCGTTAACCCAACCATTCTTTGCCTACCTTGAACGGCGCGGGTTCACCCTGCCGCTGCAAGTCGCGGAACGCTACGGGTTACGATATTGTTTAACGGGACCCTATGCGTGGCGATTGGTGATCCCCATCTATGATGAGCAAGATACCCTCGTCACGTGGACCGGTCGTGATGTCCGGGGGGATGCCAAGAATAAATACAAATCGTTATCGACGCGGCCTTATCCTGACGAGCCATTAGCGCTATTGAAGACCGACGAGGTCCTATATAATGCGAACCTTCTACAAGCGGGGGGCGACATGCTCGTGATCACCGAAGGACCCTTCGATGGAATGAAGGTCGATTGGTCGATGCGAGCGCGCACGGGCATACACGCTACCTCAATTTTTACCAACCAGCTAACCCTCAAACAGCTGGCCAAACTTAACCGCGTTATCCCGAAGTACAAACAAATTTTGGTACTGCTCGATGCCGACGCACGAGTACAAGCGCGTGAGCTACTGATGCAACTCCGTGCGTTCTGGCCATCCTACCCTGTGAAATCAGTTCACCCTCCCCCGCCGTACAAAGATCCAGGAGATATGCCTATCGACGTAATCGAAGCGCTGATCACAAAACAATTACACTAACTGCAGTAGGAGCCACCACCCGTGCAGCAGATAACAAAACCTTTTCGCGCTCAATGGCGCGGATCAGTAGAGGGGTATGCGGTAAACCAACTGTCGAAGTTACTTCCAAGGCTCCACCACCTGTATGACCGCGATGACCTCTATCAGGAGTCGTTCGAGGTATATCTCCAATGTAAGCTGCGGTATGAACATCATGTAGATAATCCAGCGTGGTTCATGTCGCTGTACAAGCGCTGCCTGTTCTCCCGGTATGCCGTGCTGCTGCGGACGGGCGCACTCGCGGCAAAACTAGTTTCAGACGATACACTCCAACCTTCGGAGAGCAAACTACTGTATACGTATGGACAGTATACATATGATGACGGTAGCCTGGTCGTGATGTTACAAAAGCTGCCCTGTGAACTGTTGGAGATGCTCCAGGAGCTGATTAACGAATCAACCGAGCTGGGCAAAGGCATACCCAGCATACTAAAACACAATGCCCGACTGAAACTAGAAGCACAGCTACTCTGATGTTTGGCACCAACCCAATCCGCAAGCAGGAACTGTCCGAAGACGGCAGCCTCGCCGTCACTGAAATGTTTGACACGATCCAAGGTGAGGGCCCCAACGCGGGCCGACGCGCCATCTTCATCCGTCTCATGGGGTGCAATCTCCAATGTTCGTTCTGTGATACTGATTTTGAATCAGGTAAGTTGCAGTCACTCGCTGATATAGAGAAGCAGCTAGACCAGCTGCCCCGCAGGTCCCTATATGTGGTTACCGGGGGCGAACCCTTCAGGCAAAATATCATCCCACTGGTCAACATGCTGCTCGCCCCGGGGGTTACGGTACAGATTGAAACAGCCGGAACCTTGTGGCTGGATAACTTCCCCCCGCGAACTGAGATCGTGGTATCACCCAAGACAGGTAAGATCAATCCCAACATTGCCTATGCGGCCATCGCTTGGAAGTATATCATACAAGCGGGGCATACCGACCCCATCGATGGCCTCCCCACTCAATCTCCACAAACCGGGGCAGCGCTGCGCATTGCACGACCCCAATGTACAATCCACGATAAAACGTACGTGGTGCCCCATTACCAGGTCTACGTACAGCCCTGCGATGACCATGACTCAGTCAAGAACCAGAAGAACGTGCGCGAAGTAATCCGGCTATCCGAAAAGTTTGGCTATCGTATGTCACTCCAACTACACAAAATCCTGAACCTACCATGACCGACAACAACATCAAATTACTCGATCACGGCCACGTCAGACTGGTCGACCACATGGGCAGCGACCTGTCTATCGTGCGCGCTGCCCGCGTGAGCTACAACGCAGAATGGCGGAGTGGCGAGGATGAAGGCAAGGATGCAAAGCTTATCCATTACCTACTCAAGAACCGACACACCAGCCCGTTCGAGCATGTCGTGTTCACCTTTGGTATCAAGTGCCCGATCTTCATCGCCCGCCAGTGGCACCGGCACCGCACCTGGTCGTTCAACGAGGTCAGCGCCCGCTATACCGAACTGCCGGGGGAATTCTACGTGCCCGACCCCGACCATATCGGGGTTCAATCAACCGACAACAAACAAGTACGCGAGATGTCGGGGGGCACGCAATCAGCTTTGAGCAATCAGATATGGACAGCGAGTACCGCCGCATTCAAAGAATACCGCCTGTTACTTGCTGCGGGTTGCCCCCGTGAAATTGCGCGCAGTGTACTTCCGCTTAATACCTACACGCACTTTTTTGGCACCATCGATCTCCACAACCTCATGCATTTCTTGACCTTGCGCCTGCACCCGCATGCACAATGGGAAATTCGTCAGTATGCGCAAGCTCTGTTTGATCTAGCCCTGCCTGTTGCCCCCGCTGCCATGAATGCTTACAGCTTAGTTCACGGAGGAAACCATGAGTGAAGTAGCAAGCAAGATTGTCACCCAATCGCAAACCCAGAACCTCAACGAGCAGTACCAAGCTGTAATCAGAACTCAGTACAAGCTGATTTCACACCAGCGCGAATGCCCGTCCAAACACTGCCTCGTATGCCGTGAGGTGCAGGGGGGGCACACCACCGCCCGCGAAGCGTATGACCAGTCGCTGCACGAGGTCTACGGATGATCACCGCTACTCGATTCCATGACTTCAGTGCGGGGCACCGAGTTCATGAGCACGAATCAAAATGCAGGAATCTACATGGTCACAACTATCGAGTACATTTCACTGTGCAAGCTGAAAAGCTCGATACGGTGGGCCGGGTAATGGACTTCAGTGCCATCAAAAGTAAGCTGTGCCAGTGGGTTGAGGACAATTGGGACCACCGCTTCTTGATATGGGATGCGGATCCCAAAGCCAAAGCCCTAACTCAAGTCGATGCGACGGTGGTGATTGTACCATTCAACCCCACCGCCGAGAACATGGCAGACTTCCTACTCCGGAGAGTAGGCCCTGTCGCGCTGGCGGGGACTGGGGTTACGTTGGTGGCCGTGAACATCGAAGAAACGCGAAAGTGTAGCGCCGTATCGCAGTTAGATACCCAAGTGCCCATTAGATAATACTCAGGGGGAAGCATGACATCTAAAACACAGATACAGTTGGAGACCGCTACGGGGATCAAGCGGAAACCCGAAGAGATGGAACAGCTGTTCTTGGAACGTATCCTCGTGTCGGTCGCGGACTTGCCGCAGGATGCGTGGGAGAAGCTCTCCGAAGAAACGCAGGCTTGGTACAACGCGGCGGTGGCGGCGGCAAACGCGTCACAGCCTATCCCTCCCTTCGTGGTTGAAGCCGCTCCAGACTCGGCAGAACCCCAAGCCAGTGCCCCGGCCGAACCTCCACCTGAGCAAAAGAAGAAGAAAACTGCCAAGGGGGCCGCTGCCCCCAAGCCCCAGGCCAAGATACAACCCGGCTGGCAGAAGCGCGCCAGCAAGCCCCGCACCGGGTCGCAGCAGATGGTGATCCGCATTGTCTTGGAGCGCCCACAGATCTCAGTGAACGAAATCGCTGACTTGCTCACGCAGGCCGGCGTCAAACATTCACGCGCCACGATATCCACGATGGTCCCGGTCATTCGTGCCACCCTAGATGCTATTCTCAAGAAACAAATTGGTGAGGAAGGAGCTACAACATGATGACCAAGGCCGTGGTGATTTACAGCGGGGGCATGGATTCCTACACGCTGCTTAGCTACGTCTGTCGAAGTGGGTACAACGAAGTCCATGCCTTGTCCTTCGATTACGGGCAACGGCACAAGAAAGAACTGGAGTATGCCCGCCGGGTAACGCGTGAGCAGGGAATCCCACACAAGGTCGTCGATATCACAGCGATCAATTCACTGTTGCAGGGGTCATCGCTGACTCAGCCTGACCTGCCGGTACCCGAAGGTCATTACGCGGAACCCACGATGAAGCAAACCGTGGTTCCCAACCGTAACATGATCATGCTGTCGCTGGCCGTGGGGTATGCAGTAAGCATCAAGGCCATCGATGTTTTCTATGGTGCGCATGCCGGGGATCATGCAATCTATCCGGATTGCCGGGGAGAGTTCATTGACGCCATGAACGCGGTAACCAGGATTGCAAACTTCATCCCCGTTACCATCCTGGCACCATTCCTGTCGATGGATAAAGGCGATATCGCTATCTTGGGGAAGAACATGCGTCTCGACTACAGCCAAACCTGGACCTGTTATAAGGGTGAAGCGCTTCCGTGCGGGAAATGCGGTGCGTGTGTAGAGCGTGCGGAAGCCATGGCCAAAGCGGGGATCGTCGATGTCCAATCCTGACCACAAGATCATCACCAACCTGCTCACCTTCATTGGTGAGGATCCCAGTCGCGGGGGGTTGATTGAAACTCCAGCACGGACCCTCCGCGCATGGCAAGATTGGACCAGTGGGTACGGCAAGAACCCCAAGGATATTCTCAAATGCTTCGAGGACGGTGCGGAAGGATACGACCAGATGGTACTGATCAAAGACCTTCCGGTCTACTCTACTTGTGAACATCATATGGCCTCGTTCTTTGGCAAGGCGCACGTTGCCTACATTCCCAACAAGCGGATCGTAGGGCTGAGCAAGATCAGCAGGTTGGTCGATATCTTCGCCAAGCGCCTACAGGTACAAGAACGGCTCACCAATCAGATCGCAGATGCCCTTCACGAACACTTGAAGCCTAAGGGGGTTGGGGTCGTGGTGGAGTGCCGGCACCTGTGCATGGAGAGCCGCGGGATCCAACGGCAAGGGGCCACCACCACTACCAGTGCGCTTCGGGGGGCTTTACAGAAGGAAGACTCCGCGCGAGCTGAGTTTATGCGGTTGATCCGGTGAAGTATCTGTACGCTGCCTTTGTTGTAACAGACTGGTTGGCGGGGGTGGTACTGGCCAAGGGGTTCTGGAGTACGTGCGTGGCAATTGTTTTTATGCCGTGGGCGTGGTATTTACTCGTGGAACGCGCGCTACAAGCAGCGGGATGGGTGTCGTAGTATGTCCTCGCGCAGTAAACCCCTGTTTGGCACTCCGCCCCCGGAGCCCCGGGTAACCTATGAACTGGCGTCCACCTATCACTCGTTGGACTTCAACCGCATGATGAACAACCTGAACGAGCTCATCATGATTGATGGCGGGTTCTGCATGTATCACAAACGCCGTGATGGGGTATTGGTTATCTACGCGATTGTGAGCACCCGCAAGGGCGCGGGAGCTAAGATACTTAAGCGGCTGCGCAAGATCCCCGGGGTGAATGCTATCGTGGCCACCTGCCCCAGCTACCTTGAATCAAACATCAACTGGTATCCAAAGCGGGGGTTCAAACGAGTCAAGAGCAAACCCACCACCAAAGGATACACCCTCGATACCTGGAGATTAGAATGTCCAACACCGATCACCTGACTCATCTTGGCAGCAACACGATCAAGTACGCGTACGATCGTCCCAATCCGTTGCTGCTAGAAACCTTCATAGCTCCGTTCCATTCAGAGATCGCGGGGTCAGTCCATATCGAGGCGCCCGAGTTCACATCGTTGTGTCCAAAAACCGGTCAGCCGGACTTCGCTAAAATTGTGATCGATTATGTACCCGACAAACTATGCGTGGAGAGCAAATCGTTGAAGCTCTACTTGGGTAGTTTCCGCATGCACGGAGAGTTTCACGAAAGCTGCGTGAACCGAATCTGCCATGATCTCGTGACCCTATTGGACCCCAAGTCCATCAAGGTTGTTGGTGAATTCACGCCCCGCGGCGGGATTCCCTTCTGGCCTACTGCTCGCTGGCACCAACCCCGGGATTCGCATTCCGAAACACACGCATGATGATTATCTATTTCTCCGGGGGTGGAGACTCGACCCCCGGCACCAAGTGGCGTCTCATGAACGAGTACCTGCTGGAGCAGGGGGCGGCGCGACTGCTCTCGTTTGCGTATGTGGAGCAACTGTACAGCTACTGCAAGCTGGTGGTAGAGCACAACAAGAAGGTACGCCTCATGGTCGACTCCGGCGCGTTCACGGCGTGGTCGTTAGGGAAACAAGTGGACCTTGAGGCCCTGTCAAGCATGTTTGGGTCGCTGATCGATACCTACAGCAGCCACGTTGAGTTTGTCCTGATCAATCTCGATGTCATCCCGGGGCGCAAAGGCGTCGACGCAACCCCCAAGCAAATACACGACGCTATGGTAAAATCACAGGAGAATTTCAAAATACTGAACGCGCGGTATCCCAACATGGTGCTGCCTGTCTTCCATCAGGACGAACCGCTCACGTACCTGCATACCCTGCACAGCGAGTGCAACTATGTATGTCTATCCCCGCGCAATGACCTCCATGAACAGTTGCGCGTAGCGTGGGCGCGCGGTGTTGCTAACTTGAGTACCAATTACCATGGCCTGGCGGCTACCGGCGCCGACATGATGCGGACGGTCCCCTGGTATTCTGTGGACTCAGCGTCGTGGATCATGTGCGGGGCCTACGGCGGCATCTACCTACACCGCGGGAACACCATCCCGGTTCTCAAGATTTCAGACCAATCATCCATCCGCGGCCAATTCGATATGCACTACGATTCGCTGTCCCCGGTGATGCAGAAGACCATCGCGGATGAGGTAGCGGCTAAAGGTTTTGATATTGTAGAGATGCGCAGCAATCACTGGAGTAGATACAAGTGGAACGCGCTCCTGTGGTTGGATTGGGAGCGTACCTTCACCTTCGCCCCTCAACCCACAACCCGGAAACTATTCAATGCTTGACGCCCTGAACTTCGTACGTGGCGCGGTGGCCACCAAAGAGCTGACCCCCGTGCTCACGCACTTTCACGTTTATGATGGCCGCGTGCAGGGGTACAACGGCCGCATAGCCATCGACGCTCCCCTGAACACCCCCAAGCAGATGGACCTCACCGTACCCGCAGAGAAATTGCTGCGGGCGCTTAACTGCTGCCGCGGAGAGGTTACGCTTACTCAGAAGGGCACGGACCTGCTGGTGAAATCGGATAACTTCACCGCGATGCTGGCACTGGCCAAGCATGCTGACTTTCCCAAGACCGAACCGGCAAAAGGGAAACGCCAGGACTTCCCGCAACACATCATGGATGTTATCAGAATACTACGCCCCTTCATCATGGAGAATGCACTGTACCCCTGGGCCAGTGGTATTCTGTTTCGTGACGGTGCGGCGTTTGCTACTAACAATGCGGTGCTGGCCAGCATGCCTTGTGCGTGGGCGGGCGCCGGGTACAACCTACCCTTCCAGGTGATCGATGAGCTACTGCGGATCGCGCACATACCTACACATTTTGCTGTTGATAAGCAGCAGATCACATTCTTCTACGACGGTGACCGCTGGGTCACGGTAGGGATGTATACGATAAAATGGCCCGAGGAGCTGCGCAGTTACCTTAACAGCATCCCGGCCCAGCTGCCCGAGTTCGATGGCCAGTTCATCCGCGATGCCATTGAACAGATCGCACCCTTCTGCCCCGATGAGAAACACGACATCATCTGTCTGGGCGCTGACGGAGTCAAAACCCTAGAAGGGCGTACCTACGCATCGGTGAGTGGTACCACCTTCGCGGACGGGAAGTTCAACAAGCAATCACTGCTCGCCGTGGCGGGGGTTGCTGATCACATCGATTTCTCCAAGTACCCAGAAGCCTGTCCTTTCCGGGGACCCGATGGCATACTGGGAGTGATCTCGGGGGTTGAGTGATGGGGTTATTCTTTGTTGAGCATGTTCGCGAACGCAAACGGGGCAACGCCCCGAAGGCCAAGCCCAGTACTCCGTCTGTGCGCAGTCAACGTGTTAATGGGCACCATTCGCTGGAAGCGGTTCGGGTACAAGCTCAAGCGGGGTGTCCGGCGTGTTCGCTCAACCTTGAGCCGCTGCAGCACCCCAAGATGGAACCCACGGGGGCAGCTAGGCCTATCATCTATATTCTGGGGGAGGCCCCCGGTAAGGATGAGGACGAACGCGGCGAGCAGTTCATCGGGAAATCAGGCAAACTGCTGCGCTCCTACCTGCCTGAAGATTTCAGAAGTAAGATTCGGTGGAACAACACAGTGCGGTGCCGGCCTCCGGATAACCGCGACCCCACCTTGCTGGAGACTGAGTGCTGCCGTCAGCTCCAGGTTCGTGATATCGAGATCCACCAGCCGAAAGTTGTAGTCACCGTGGGGCGGTTGGCATTGCACTGGATACTGGGGCGCGACAACATCGCGGGGTGGCACGGACGATTCATACCCGCGCAGATAGGATCGCACACCTGCTGGGTATACCCCATTTATCACCCCGCCTTCGTCATGCGCAATTCGTACGAATCCAAATGGGAGGAGATGTTCTCCATCGACCTGCATCAGGTGTTTGACGTGGTCACCGGTTTAGGGGAGCCCGGGGTCGAAACCCCCATCGAATACTATAGCGATATCAAATTGCTGTATGATGTAGATGACATCGTGCGGCACCTCGAGAAGCTGGCCGCCCTGAAAGATGTCGCAATCGATATCGAGACGACGGGCTTCCGACCTTACGCGCACGATGCCAAGATCCTTTCGATTGCAATCGGCACCTACGACGAAACCATTGCTTTCGCGCTCCGCCACAGGGGTGCGCAATGGACCCCGCAGCAACTGGAGCAACTCGAAACAGCAGTCAAAGCGTTTCTCCTATCCCCCGGCTGCAAGTGGGCACATCACCTGGCATTCGAGCTGGAGTGGTTGTCGCACTTCTATGGTGATGATATTCTTTACCGCAGCGCCTGGGGGTGTACTATGGCGCAAGCCTACTGCCTCGACCCCCGCCGCGGTGTGCTCTCGCTGGGGGATGTTACTCGATTGAACTTCGGGTTCGATGTTAAGGACCTGAGCCAGTTGAATATCGACGACCTAGACAACGAACCCCTGGAAGCGGTGCTCAAGTACAACGGGTTGGATACCAAGTACACGGAGATCCTCGCGCAGGTACAGGCCGCGGACCTAGAAACCCGGGGCTTGCTTGACCTCTACCAGTTCCACGTCCGGCGCATTGTCCCCATCGTTCGTGCGCAGCGGAAGGGATTGGTAGTTAATGCCCCCGAGGTGGCCGCGCATGCTACTCGGTTAGCGGCCGAGGTCGAGAGACTGATCGCGGTTGTTGCTAATCACCCAGACGCGGTCGCGTTCAAAGCAATCAATGGCAAGTTCAACGCTGAATCGAATACTGACCTAGTCAAGTTTTTCAGGGATCACCTCAAACTCCCAAACGGTGAACAGCGCGACGGCAAGTACAGCACCGACGAATCAATACTCTCGACCATAGATCATGAGGTGGCCGCGGCGGTGGTTAAGCTGCGCGTGACACGGAAGCTACTGTCTACCTATATTGAACCCTTCATGGAGAAACACCCCGACCACCCCAAGCGTGGCAAGCTCATACATGACGATGGCCTGATCCATTGCCATTATCACCACACCCGTACCATCACGGGGAGGCTGTCATCGTCTGACCCCAACGAGCAGAATTTCCCGAAACGTGATGATAAGGAGATCCGCAGCATCATCGGCGCTCCCCCCGGACACTGGTTGGTCAATATCGACCAAGGTCAAATTGAAGCGCGAGTGATCGCCATGGCATCGCGTGACGCGGTCTTGGTCAAGGCTATCCGCGAAGGGTACGACATCCACATGTCCTGGGCAGAGAAGATCGCCATCGTATTTCCAAAAGTGGTGGGCGGCAAGAAGAACCTTGGAGACAAGAAGGCCCTGAAACAGTTCCGCAGCGACGTCAAAAACGTTTGGACCTTCCCGCTGTTTTACGGTGCGATGATCTCATCCGTTGCCAACATGCTCAACCTTACCACTACTGATCGCAAAGGGCGCATTGTGCCCGACCCCAAGCTGGTGGCACTTTACGATGAATTCTGGGATATGTTCAGTGGTGTGCGGTCATGGCAGCAGCAGATGCTTAAACAACGCGAAACACAGGGCATGATTACCTCCCTGATCGGCCGGACCCGGCGGGTACCCCTGAGCGATAACGAGACCTTCAATACCCCCATTCAGGGGACCGCTTCAGATCTTGTCGTGGATGCTATGGAGCGGCTATCGAGTATATCTTATCACCAGAACCTGCCCCAGCTACAGCCGGTCATGAATGTTCACGATGATTTGGGGTTCTATGTACCAGATGAAACACTGGAGCGCGATATCGAGACCATTGCACGCGAAATGGTCCGCATCACATTCCCGTGGATCAACGTGCCCTTGCTTGCTGAGATTTCAGTCGGCAGGAATTGGTACGATCAGGAGGAGGTGGGATCATTCACCTCCGCGGATTTTGGATTCACATACCACGAGTAATTATAATGACCATACCGCTCCACCTTAAGTACCGGCCGCAAGAACTTGAAGATGTTATCGGGCAGGATGAGACCGTCCGATCGCTCAAGTCCTTGCTGAGCGGGGGTCACCTACCCCATGCCTTTCTGTTCACGGGGCCCAGCGGCGTAGGCAAGACCACACTAGCGCGTATCCTGGCCACCGCGGTAGGGTGCGAACCGCAGAACCTACTTGAGATCGACGCGGCTACGAACAGCGGAGTCGAGAGTATGCGGGAAGTGCTGGCAGGACTAAAATATCGTGGCATGGGCAGCTCTTCAACTCGGGTCGTGATCGTCGATGAGGCTCACGCGCTGTCTAAGCAGACCTGGGCAAGTCTCCTGCTCGCTATCGAAGAACCCCCCGAGTATGTCTATTGGGCGCTGTGCACCACCGAGGTGGATAAGGTACCCAAGACGATCAAGACGCGATGCCATACCTACAACCTGCGTGCGGTCACGGACGATCAGATCTACGACCTCCTCGCGGCCCTGAACGAGCTAGAAGAGCTGAAGATCCCGGACAGCATTGTATCGCTGGTATCGCGCCAAGCCTCGGGGAGCGTGCGCCAGGCCCTTGTCTACCTCAGTCAGGTTCATGGTGTTACCGACAAGACGGAAGCACTGCGGTTGATTCAGGCTGTGGATACCGAAGACGGAGATGCAGTCACCTTGGCGCGGATGATCGTGAAGGGGCAGGGATTTACCTGGGATCGGGCACGAGTATTGATCAAGTCTCTCGAAGCAGAAAACCCGGAATCTATCCGCTTGGTAGTCGTGAACTACCTCAACAAAGCCATCACAGGCCCCGAGAAACAGTCTGATAAGGAAGCTGCGCGATTGCTTGCTGCCCTGAGCGCCTTCTCTACCCCCTGTAACCCATCTGAGGGTATAGCGCCCGTTCTACTCGCGGTGGGGGGCCTTATCTTTGGTGAATAATTGGGGTATAGTTATCGTGAGGAGAGATCATGGCCACACTTCATGAATTTGAAGAACTACTGCGGATTGATTGTAACGCGCTCGATACTCAGGTGTCGGAACAACCCGATGTCTACTATCGCGTATCACAAGAGGCATCATGCGTGCGCGACATCCACGAGACAGCCAAGTTGAACCTTGATGCCAAATCGTCCCAGATCGCGAATACCTTTCGCGGGGAGTGCGCGAAGTCCGCAACCAAAATTACAGAGGGCGCAGTGGGCGAGCATGTTACGCTGCACCCCGAGTACAAAGCCTTGCAGCAGTTGGTACTGGAAACGAAGCATAACTTAGACAAATGGCAGAACCTACTTACCGCATACCAGCAGAGGTCGCAGATGTTGAAACTTATGGCTGACTTGTACGTTACCGGATACTGGACGCGAAGCGCAGTGCGGTCGAAAACAGTCAACCAAGTGAAGGATGATGCAGCACACGAAGGCAGGGTGGCGATGTCGTCGGTACGCACTCCATTGATCAAGTAAGTTATGGATGCGGTTTGGATATTGATAGCGGCGATTTTCGCCCCGATTGTTCTGTACGTGGGTGCGCGTATCGTAACGAGCGCATACTTCAAAAGTAAAATTGAGTACTTCAAGAGGATAAATCATGGCACTTCGTCGGATGACTAAAGACAGCAACCGCCCCAGCTTCAAGTACACTCCCCGCACGGCCGATCAAATGACCAAACGGGCACAGCAATCCGGGAGCAACCGCGAGGGGTACTTTTCGCAGGAGATCAACTTCTTCGCGCCTCGCGTAGGGGACAATCGCATCCGCATACTCCCACCGACCTGGAACAACCCCGAGCATTACGGATTGGAGATCTTCGTTCATTACGGTATTGGTGCGGATAACAACGCCTACCTGTGTCTGGACAAGACGAAGAACGAGGTAGGTGTATGCCCGGTATGCAAAGAGCGCGCCCGCGCGGAGGCATCGGGGGATAAGGAGTACGCGGACACCTTGCGCTACGCCAAACGGGTCGCGGTCTATTTGATTGACCGTGACAAGTCGGGTGACGGCGTCCTCCTGTGGGCCATGCCGTGGAGCATTGACCGTGATATCTGTGCCCAGGCCGTGGACCGTGATTCGGGAGAGGTCTTTGCTCCGGACAACCCCGAGGACGGCTACGACGTCCTGTTCCGTCGTGAAGGGCAGAGCATGACCACCAAATACACGGGGGTTTCCGTGGCGCGTAAGCCGCAGCCCCTCAGCGACAAGGGAGCCGAGATGGCGGAGTGGCTTCAGTACGCCATCGACAATCCCATCCTCGACAAACTCGTCTATTACGAACCTGAGCATATCGAGAAGGTGCTCCGGGGTGGCGCGGTTGCGGATGAGGTGGAGACCCCCGCTGCGGCCGGTAAGAAATCCGTGACTGAAACTCCGGTGAAAGCCGCGGACGGCGAGGAGCTGTCATACGACATCGTCATGGGCATGGGGGAAGAGGCCATCCTGGAGGTGTGTGACAAGTATGAGATCACGGAGGATGACCTGGGCGATGCCAAGGACGCTGACCTGACTGTCTTCAAGGCGAAAGTGTGTGAGGTACTCAAACTCGAACCTGCTCCTGCTGCGGCCAAACTGGCAGCCGAGAATAAGACCGAGAGCGTGAAAAGTCGTCTCGCTCGGTTGCGTAACCGGAGCACATGAAACGCACGCTCATCACAAAATCGAAACCCCCTGCCCAGGGTGGGGGCCGGTTTCTAAAACGCGAATCGACCCTCGAATTCATCACCACGGGGTGCGCGATCCTCGACTGTGTCTTGGGTGGGGGATGGCCCTTGGGGCGCATCGCTAACGTCGTGGGCGATAAAAGTACCGGCAAGACGCTGCTCGGAATAGAAGCTACGGCCAATTTTGCGCGGCAGTACCCCAAGGGATTCATTCGTTACAACGAAGTAGAAGCGGCATTCGACCGACCCTACGCACAAGCGCTGGGCCTGCCTATTGACCGCGTCGACTTCGCGGAGAATTGCTTCACGGTGGAGGACTTCTATACCGACTTGAAAAAGGCTATCGAGCGGTCGAAGAAGGAGGAACAGCCGGGGTTGTACATTCTCGACTCCCTGGATGCACTGAGCGATCGCGCCGAGCTTGAGTCCGATATCGACAAAGGTACCTACGGCGCCGCTAAGGCGAAGAAGATGTCGGAACTATTCCGGCGGCTCGTGCAGCAGGCCGCACAGTCGAAGTTGAGCATCATCATAATCTCACAAGTCCGCGATGCCATCGGGGTGACCTTCGGTGACAAAAAGACGCGCAGCGGGGGCCATGCCTTAGATTTCTATGCCTCTCAGGTTGTTTACTTGGCCCACCTCAAATCGTTGACGCGAACCATCAAGGGAGTGATTCGTCCCACTGGAGTTCGCATACGCGCCAAGGTCAAGAAGAACAAGATCAACCTGCCGCAACGAGAATGCGAATTCGATATCCGCTTCGGGTTCGGGATCGATGATATCGCAGCGAACCTGAATTGGATGGAAAAAGAATCACCCAACACCCTCAAGGAACTTGATATCAAGGCAGACGCCATCAACCGATTCCTCCGCGCCGCAGAAGACGCGCCCCCCGATGAGTATGTCACGTTGCGCGATAAGATCGCCGCGCACACGGCAACGGCGTGGATGGCGGTCGAAGAGGAATTCATGCCCACGCGCAGTAAATACTGATTAGGAACATACAACGTGACCTACAAGTTTGTAATCGGTATTGACCCCGGGCTCAGCGGTGCAATCGCAATGCTGACGCGAAGTTCGTCACGCGTAAACTTTGTTGCAGATATGCCCATCGAACCCAAATCAGCGCGTAACGGCAACCAGGTTGATGCGCTAGCGCTGCTCAAGATGCTGAACCGACTGCGAAATACTGCGGAAAATTGGCCCGCGTCGCTCGACGTTTACATCGAGAAGGTCAACGCAATGCCCGGCCAGGGGGTAGTCAGTATGTTTAACTTTGGGGAGGGCTGCGGTATTGTCCGAGGAGTCGTGGCCACCACCGAACTGCCCTACGCCTTCGTCACCCCCAACAAATGGAAAAAGGTCTTGGGGTTGAGCGGCCACGATAAGCAGTACGCGCTTACCATCGCCAAACAACTCCACCCCGAGCTCGCTGACCGGCTCACACGGAAGAAAGATGTGGGTCGCGCTGACGCGATCCTAATTGCCCATTACGCGCTGCACCATACCCATACATGAACTGCGCACTGAACTTGAAGGATAGTTCTGTGCTGGTGTCCGATCTGCACCTTACCGGAGCAACGCGCGATGAATATCGCTGGGATATCTTCCCGTGGTTGTTGGAGCTGGTAAAGCAGCACAGTATACCCAACGTCGTCATCCTGGGGGACCTTACCGACGCGAAAGACTATCACAGCTCGGTGCTGGTGAATCGCATCTGCACTAACCTCATGCTGTTGGCCGAGACCTGTTGTGTTTGGGTCTTGCGCGGCAATCATGACGGCATCGACCCCAATACCCCGTACTTCATGTTTCTCAACGGACTGAAGAATGTATTCATGATACACCAACCACAGGCCGAAGGCGGGGTGATGTTCTTACCGCATTCGCGCGACCCGGTACACGATTGGGAGCACCTAGACCTAGCAAAGTACGAGATGGTCTTTGCACATGTGACCGTATCGGGTGCTGTAGCTGAGAATGAAATGGCGCTGGAGGGGGCACCCATTTCGATCTTCAATGGCGTGAAGCAAGTGTACAGCGGCGATGTCCATGTACCCCAAACCAGAAAGAATGTAGAGTACGTGGGTGCGCCCTACCCCATTAGGTTCGGCGATAAGTATCAGGGGCGGTGTTTGTGGTTGGATGGCGGTGAAGTTAAACCGCTGCACTACCGGACCATCGCGCGCTGCAAGTTAATACTAACCCCGCGGGAGCTGGCAGATGGTGCAGCCCTGAGCATGTTACGCCCCGGGGATCAAGTTAAAATTGTCATCCGTTTGCCGCAGTCGGAACTGGTCAGCTGGTTGGAGCACCGCAATGCCGTGCAGCAGGCGTGCGCTGATGCTCAGGTGGAGGTACATGGGATGGAGCTTGAGGTGATAGGCACTCGGGCGGGCGGTGAGGGGGGGACTCCCCCCACAGAGCGTACCAAACTATCCACCCGCGACGTGTTCAATCAATACTGCGCTAAGGAGAACCTGGGAGCAGATCTCGTGGAGGTAGGAGCAGCAATCCTGGAACAGGTCAATGACTGAACCCACGCGAAGGAAGATCGAACACAAGATCGTGAAAGTGGAAGTGGTCACCCCGCACGACACCGACGCCTCCACTGCCGCCACCCAACCATATGGCCGCCCCTATGTAATCAAGGGTAGCACGTACAAACTGAAACCGCCGACCATGAACGCGGCGCTCTATGTCACGATCAATCATATCGAGCTGCCTGATGGGTTGATCCGCCCGTTTGAGATTTTTCTCAACACCAAGGACATCTCAAGCACTCAGTGGATGGTGGCAGTCACGCGGTTGCTGTCGGGCATCTTCAGATCGCATATCCCCTTTGAATTTGCTATCGCAGAACTTCGTGATGTCTTTGACCCCAAGGGATCATACTTTCATGGTAACAAGCTCCTGGGGGGCATAGTCCCACATATCGCCGAGGTGATCGAGCAGCACTGTATAGATATTGGTGCCATCAAGAAAACCGACGCACCAATTAAGATCCCGACAGACTCAGTTACAATCACCAACGTGCCTATGCGGGAGTGCCACAAATGCCACCAGAAGGCCCTGGTTCAGATGGATGGGTGTTGGACATGCACCGCGTGCGGAGAAAGTAAATGTGACTAAGCAACCTCAATACGTAGAGCTGTGTGGTGAGGTTAAAGTCATAGGAGACCGCGCCATCCTATTCTTCGATGGGGTTACCGAGATCTGGATCCCGAAATCCCAAATCGAGAACCCCGATGAACTCGAAGCGGGAGTAGTTGAGGAACTGCGCGTAGCGGAATGGTTGGCCAAGAAAGAAGGGCTCATATGACCTGCAAGTGGTTGTTCGTTGAAACGTTGGATCTCTACACCTGCCACCTGGGCGAGTGGACTCTAAACGCCGCGCATGGTAGCTGGTCAGTCACCGATGGCAAGCGGTACGCCTCCGGAGGCGCGGTGGGGGTGGATCAAGCCAAGTCGCTGGCTGAAGCGGCATTCGATCGCAAACGCAAAGAATGGGGGTAGCATCATGCAGGAGAAAACCATTAAGTCAGTACTCAGTCGCAAGCTCGATCATTGGTTAAAGCACGTCGATGACCCGGCAATAGTCGATATCATCGAGCAGAACGCAATCTGCACTGGAGGTGCGATTGCCTCGATGCTCCTCAATGAAAAGGTCAACGATTTCGACTTCTACTTCAAGACGAGCGAGGCCGCTTATGCCGTGGCCAAATACTACGTCGAGAAGTTCAAACAGAATCCCCCGTCACGGTTCAAGAACAAAGACAAGGTGGTCGATATCGCAGTGCGCATGGAAGAAGACCGCGTCTCGATTGTGGTACAGTCGCAGGGGATTGCGGGCGAATCGGGCAGCGAAGGGTATGAGTATTTCGAACAGGTATCGGACCCATCCGAACCCCATGAGTTCGTTGCGCAGGTCGCGCAGGACAAAACGGACGCATCAACGAAGACGGACAAGGACGCCTACCGTCCGGTCTTCCTAACCTCCAACGCCATTACCCTGTCTGATGATATCCAAATCGTCACGCGTTTCTTCGGCAACGTTGCGGAGATCCACGAGAATTACGACTTCGTGCACTGCACCTGTAGCTGGGATGCCGCCACATGGGAGTTGCGAACCCCGCACGAAGCGTTAATGTCGCTCCTCAACAAACGCCTCAAGTACAAACGGTCGAAGTACCCGCTGTGTTCGATCATCCGCACCCGCAAATTCCTGAGCGCTGGGTGGACGATCGATGCGGGCCAGTATGTGAAAATGGCCTGGGATCTCAACGCGCTCGATCTCAAAGACATCAAGGTCCTTCGCGACCAGATGGTGGGGGTGGACTCCGCATACTTCCACGAGGTGATACACCTCCTCGAGAAGCAGCAGCACGACCAGAACACCAAGGAAATCGAATCGACTTACCTTATGGAAGTCATCGACAAGATTTTCGGCTAATGCGCCCCCTCTTCGATGAGTTCAAGGTATCCCTCGACCAAGTTGAGCGGGTTTGGTTGCGCCGCAGCGTTCTAGTGATAATCACGCCGTTTGCTTTCGTGATCGTGTTGATCATTTCAATCATCGATAGCGTAATAGACGTGGTCAAGATTGCAGTAGAGCAAAGCAAGCAGGTGTGGTGATGACGTCGCTGACAGACACTCCCGACATCGTTACCATCACCGGAACAGTATTCACGTTCCTGGACCCCAAGCCCAAGCTCATCAAGATCGAAGATATTGCACACGCGCTGGCGCATACCTGCCGTTTCTCGGGGCACACCAAGAAGTTCTACAGCGTGGCCGATCATTCCTTACGCGTAAGCAAGCTCTGCTATCAACTAGGAGGGCGACAACTAGCCTACGTGGGGCTTTTGCACGATGCCACGGAAGCATACCTAACCGATATGCCCTCCCCCATCAAACGCTACCTGCCCGACTATCAGAAGCTTGAAGCCAATCTTTGGCGTGCGATTGCCACGCGGTTTGGTTTGCCTGAGACACTCCCCGATGAAGTTCACTACGCGGATAAGGTATTACTCGTTACCGAGGGTCGCGATCTATGTGCTGGTAACTGGTATCGTGATTGGTCGGTATTGCCACTTGACGATGTCATCAGGCCGCTGTCGCCGCACGAAGCGCGCTTGGAATTTCTCAATACCTTCGACCTATACAAACAATGACGTTATCGTGCGGGTGTGACGGTATCAGCGTACATCGACTACCTGGAGCAGTACACCAAATCAGTTCGCGAAAATGTTGAGACCGGGGAACGCGTGTACCCCAGCAATCATCTAACCAAAGGCCGCGTACCTACCTACCATGAAAGTCATCAGTGTTAAGATAACTGGGTTCCGCAGCTTCACGA
>ERZ1292623.1131-Hain-H51-01um-R1-1131-length-26394-cov-9_pt1 | contig 26394 bp, 24 predicted proteins | sample MGYA00564398_ERZ1292623 | MGnify/ENA primary metagenome ERZ1292623 (study PRJEB36523, sample SAMEA6512633) | groundwater metagenome | collected 2019-01-07 | study: AquaDiva: Metagenomics assemblies of 32 groundwater samples | reverse complement strand
GCAATAGGCGCTCCAGCGCAGTTTAATGATGATATAATTGGCACAACGAGAACAGTGGGGGCATGGGAAATAGGAGCGTATGAATTAGCGGCAGGTGTTACATACACTCAAACTTTAAATTTAGATGCGTTTTTAAAAAAAATTCTTACACAAACATCTTCCATTGATTCTTTATTGTCTAAAGTGCAATCTTTAACACTTTCTGCGGATAGCTTATTATCAAAATCTCAGAGTGTTTTAATATCATTGGATTCTTATCTACAATTCGCAGATAGTCAAGTTACCTCTGTTGATGCAATAGTTGTAGGTTCGTATACAAAAACCACATCTTTAGATGCATATATTTCTAAAGCTAATACAAAAGTAATCTCAATAGATGCTTTATTAAACAAGCAAAATATTCCTTTAACAATGTCCGTAGATGCGTTATTAGCTAAACAAGGCATAATAGTTGTAGCCTCTTTAGATGCACTATTACAACAACCCAAGACAATTACATCCAATTTAGATGCTTTGTTAGTAAAGCAAATGGTTGGATTGACCAATATTAGTTTAGATGCCTTATTGAAAAAAATATTAACACAAACTACTTCAATAGATGGTTATTTATCGCAACTTGGTTTAACAAGAACTGCGTCTGTAGATTCATTTTTGAGTAAAGCTGGATTGACAGAAACAACCTTGCTTGATAGCTATTTATCCTCTACCTTAACTAAAACAGTAACAATAGATAGTTTATTACAACAATTCGGCGTAGTTAAAACTGTATCTGTTGATAGTTATTTATCCAAGTCGGAATTAAAAACAGTTTCTATTGATGGTTTATTACAACAGTTAAATTTAACTAAGACAGCTTCGTTAGACGCTTTATTAAGAAAATTAGATTTAGTTAAGATTACATCAATAGATGGGTATTTGGTGTCTTCTCAATTAAAGACTATTTCAATAGATTCTTTGTTGCATAAGGTTGGTTTGAGTAGCGCAACTTCGTTGGATGCAATACTATACGAAATCGGTGTTCCTGTTATTTATCTTGATGCTTTGTTACAACAGGTTGGAATAACTAAAATAACATCTTTAGATGGGTATTTGAAGAAAGAATATACTGAATCTATTTCTATAGATGCTTTGTTACAACAGGTTGGAATAACTAAAACCGTTTCTTTGGATAGCTTGCTTAAACAATTGGATTTAACTCAATCAGCTTCGTTGGATGCATTATTGAGCAAGATTGGTTTGACTAAGACCGCATCATTAGATGCCTTATTAAGAAAATTAGACTTGACTAAAACAACTTTGTTAGATGCATACTTGAATTTGTCTCAATTAAAGACTGTTTCTATAGAGGCATTTTTAAATAAAGTTGGATTGAGTAACTCAACTTCTATAGACGCTATATTATACGAAGTAGGTGTTTCAGTCGTCTCGTTAGACGCATTACTTTCCGAACTAGATTTAACTAAAACATCTTCATTAGATGCGTTACTTTCTAAGTTAGATTTAACTAAAACATTTTCATTGGATGCATTACTTTCTAAGTTAGACTTAACCAAGTCAATTTCTTTTGATGCCTTGTTGAAAAAATTAGATTTGGTTAAAACTATATCAATAGATAGTTATTTAAGTTCCCCTCAGTTGAAAACTATTTCAATAGATTCTTTGTTGAATAAAGCTGGTTTGAGTGCTACTTCTTCATTAGATGCTATACTATACCAAGCTGGTGTCCCAGTTCTTTATATAGATGCTTTACTACAAAAGGCAGGCATTACTAAGGTAGTTTCCATTGATAGTTTACTTCGGAGCTTGGACTTAACTAAAATATCGTCTTTAGATGCTTTATTAGAAAAAGTGGGCTTAACTAAAACAATTTCTTTAGACGGACTTTTGCAAAAGTTAGGAGTAGATACTGTTCTGATTGATGGATTTCTTCAACAGGCTAATCTAACTAAAACAATTTCTATAGATAGTTATTTACAAAAACAAAATCTAATAACTATTTCTATAGACGGATTTTTACAGCTATTAGGAACTAAAACCTTATCTTTAGATGGGTATTTAGTTAAAACAAATACGAAGACAGTATCATTGGATTCTATACTGCAATTGTTGGGTGTTAAAACAGTATCCGTTGATGGTTTATTACAGCAGTTAAATTTAACTAAAACATCTTCGTTGGATGCATTATTGCGGAAGTTAGACACAACTAAAGATGTCTCTGTAGATGGGTTTTTACAGAAATTAGGGGTAACTGAAACGGTTTTTATAGACAGTCTACTACAAAAATTAGGTTTAACAAAGACAACCTCTTTAGATGCCATACTATATGTTGTTGGGGCTGGACTGCAAGTTATTTATTTGGATTCCTTACTACAACAATTAGGAATAACAAGGACAACATCTTTAGATGCATATATACGAAAACTGGATAATCTTAAAACAGTTTCTCTTGATAGTGTATTACAAAAATTAAATATAACTAAGGATATGTCTTTGGATAGCATATTAGAAAAATTAGGGGTAACTAAATCTGTATCTTTAGATAGTTATTTATATGCTACTAATTATGCGAGTTTAACTATAGATGGATTTTTACAGCTATTAGGAAGTAAAACATTATCTTTAGATGGTTATTTATCCGCAGGACAATTACGAACTGTTACTATGGATAGTTTACTACGAAAATTAGGGATAACTAAAGATATTTCTTTAGATAGTATACTCCAAAAGTTGGGGGTAGTAACAGTATCTCTTGATTCATTTTTAGCGAAATTGGGTATAACTAAGACTACATTATTAGATAGTTTGTTGCAGAAAGGATTTACTAAAGATATTTCCATTGATGCTTTGTTACAGTTGTTGGGTGTGAAATCTATTTCTGTTGATGGGTTACTCAATAAGTTAGGTATAACTAAAATTGTTTTATTAGATGGTATTCTTTATAAGGCTGGTTTAACAAAGACAACCTCTTTAGATGCCATACTATATGTTGTAGGGGCTGGGTTGCAAGTTATAAATTTTGATGCTCTGCTTCAAAAATTGGGTGTAACAAAAGATGTTTCTTTAGACGCATATTTACAACAAATTCAGTCTAAATCAGTATCAATTGATTCAATATTCCAAAAAACTGGATGGAAAAATATATCAATAGATTCATTTTTACAAAGATTGAATTTAACGAAGGATGTTTCTTTAGATGGGTTTTTACAGAAATTAGAAGTTAAAACTTTATCTTTGGATAGTTACTTAACTAAAACACAATTCAATACTATAACGATAGACAGTTTACTACAAAAATTAAACTTAACCAGAGATGTATCGTTAGATAGTTTATTGGCACAGGTAGGTGTAACAAAAATTACTTTGTTAGACAGTCTACTACAAAAATTAGGTCTAACAAAGACAACCTCTTTAGATGCTATACTATATGTTGAGGGCGCAGGATTACAGGTTATCTATCTGGATTCCTTACTACAAAAATTAGGGATAACCAGAAGTGTGTCCATAGATGCTTATTTAAAATTAAGCACATCAAAAACAGTTACGATTGATAGTTTTCTTCAAAAGATAGGATTAAAAGATATTTCAATTGATGCCTTACTTCAAAAGTTAAATATAACAAAAGATATTACTTTGGACGCATTGCTACAACAATTGAATACTAAAACTGTATCTTTAGATGGGTATTTATCTAAAACAGAATTAAAGACTATAACAATAGATGGATTTTTGCAGAAATTAGGGGAAACAAAGAGCGTAACTATAGATGGATTTCTACAAAAGTTAGGTTTTAAAACAACAGCGTTGGATGGATATTTATCTCAGGCACAAGTAGCTACTGTAACTGTAGATTCGGTATTACAAAAGTTGGGTCTAAAGGATACTACTATGGATGCTTTATTGCAAAAATTAGATGTTCTTAAAGTGCTTTCTCTTGATAGTTATCTACAGAAAACAGGGACAGTAACATCTTCAATAGACGGGTATTTAATTGAAGAAATGTTTAAGAATGTTTCCATAGATGCTTTGTTACAAAAATATAATTTGTCACGAGATATATCTTTAGATGCATTTATTCAAAATGTAGGTTTGACTAAAACTTTATCACTTGATAGTTATTTATTTTTGCCTGGGGTTAAATTTGTATCTTTGGATAGCGTGCTTTTGAGATTAGGAATGACCCAAGATACCTCCTTAGACGGATTTTTGCAACAAGTGGACTTAACCGAAACAACAGTGTTGGATGCTATATTATGGTCTGGTATATCAGCATATAAGTATATTAGCCTTGATTCAGTGCTAAAGAAAGAACAATTGTCTTTGGTTCAGTTAGACAGTTTATTGCGTAAGCAAGATATACTGAAAACTATTTCTGTAGATTCGTATTTACAACAACAATATTCTGATACTGTGTCTATAGACGGAACATTGCAGAAAGTTAGTTTGAAGGATGTATTTTTAGATTCTTTATTATGGAAAAGTTATACAAAAGGAATATCAATTGATGCATTACTTGGATATTTAATAACTAATACTGTTGAATTAGATGCAATGTTAAATAAAATTTATGTTGATGTTGTGTCTATGGACGGTATTTTACAAAAATTATCCATAGCACGATTACTTTCGCTGGATGCAATTCTCTCCTTCCCACCGCTTGAGGGCAATTTCTACACAAGAATACGAAGAGTGCATCCCTATAGGAGAAATACAGAAGTAGGGGATGTGGTATGAGTAATGAGGAGTGTGAGTAATGACCCGTTGTATGAGTTGTATGTATGCAACTGATAGAGACAGAGATGAAGACCATAAATTTAAATGTGCTTTTGAGGATAAATGGAGTGGACGAAAATTATTATTACATACAGGGTGTATCATGCATTGTGTGCGAAATGATTGTATGAAGTCTAATTTTTTGTGCCATAGTTATGTGAAAAGTTTTAAAGGGGATTTGCATGAAATTTGTAAAAAATGTTTTTTAAGCAGGAAGAAAGCTGTTGAGAATAATTTATACTTCTTTTATTAATAGGGGTTTTTCTTTTAATCCTTTTATTGTTATTCCTAAATGGGCTAAAGGGGATACAGCCTATTTAGAGCATGAGAAAGCTCATTTTAATAGACAATCTCTTTTTCCGATATGGTGGGTTACAAAATATTTTTTGTCAAAACAATTTCGTCTTCAAGAAGAATTGATAGCTTACAAGGCTGAAATAAAGGAAAAGCAAAGAACTAACAGAGGTGTGGCTATAACAGCTTATGCGAGGTGTCTTTCCCAATTGTATTGGGGTATGATTGGGTATGATAACGCTATCGCAGAAGTTGTTCAGATTTTGAAAGAATCCGAGAAGGAGGTAATGTGAAATGTCAACATTTACACCACAAACTGTAACTAACCCTTTTCAGGGATATATCTTATTAGAAGATTTACAACAGAGGGTAAAAACAGAATTTAAAAATGATAATAATGTATATTACGACCCTAATACAATAACTCTTACAATATATGCCCCAGATTTTTCGCAATATTTGCAAGAAACTTACTCATTGACATCTCCTAATGTAAAAAGAGCCTCACAAGGAAACTACTATGCAGATTTCAATACTACAGGATTAGATACAGGGGATTATCAATTTGTATGGAGTTGGCAAGATACTTCTGGCGGAGAAACTTATTATGGGGTGCAATATATATTTGTTGTTCCAATTCAAGTGTATGCAAATTTTCCTTATTTAAAGAATCAACTTGATAAAGCCCAAAAAGATTTTAATACTATATACGGATATAATGATGCTCAATTATGGATATATATGAAAGGTGGTTTACAAGAAATAAATAGATTTCCACCAAACACATCTTTTGGTTTCATAGACTATCCTTGGAATTTACAATCTCAACTTCTTGTGGATGTCTCTACCTTTGTAGGTTTACAGGGACAGGGTCTCGTAGCTATAGATACTGACGCAAGTTATTCACTTCAAGGGAATAGCTTACCAATAGACCACTGGAGTAAGATTTCATCTTATTTAAGCATGTTGGAAAAAAGAGTTAATCAAAATATGAAATTATTTAAATTAAACTATTTGACAAGGATAGGGGCATTGAAAGCTGAAAGAGGCCCTGGATTTAGACAGGTGAGCATTTTCCAGGCAAGTCCAGCAGGGACGAGCTTCGGAAATATTCTTGGAGTTAGATAATGAAACTATTAAAAGAAATATTAATAGAGCAACAAGCTTTATCTGTAATTACAAAAGTTAATCGTAATTCACTGCTGAAAGAAGAGTTGATGAAATTAACTTTCTATATGCCTATAGGAACAACGATTTCTCAGCGATTATACCATGTTAAAAATGAAATTAAACAGTTGATTACTTGTTCATGTGGAAAACCAGCAAAATTTATTAGCTTTAATAAAGGTTATTATACACATTGCAGTCAAAAATGCGGGGCTAATAGTATTGAGCGTCATAAGAAAAGAAAAGAAACTTGTATTCAAAGATATGGCGTAGAATATTCTACTCAAGCTACTTGTGTCAAAGAAAAAACAAAACAAACTAATTTAAGAAGATATGGTGTTGAAAATCCTTCTCAGAATATCATAATTAGAAATAAACAAGAGCAAACTTGTATTCAAAAATATGGGGTTAAGAATCCTTTAAAAAATAGCATTATTAAGAATAAGATGCGGAATACATGCATAGAAAAATATGGTGTGAATAATCCTTCTAAAGCTGTACTTGTGAAAGAAAAAAAGCAACGGATTTATTTGGAAAAATACGGGGTAAACAATATTTTAAAATCTCCTTTTATTAAAGAAAAAATTAAACAAACTAATTTAGAACGATACGGAGCGGAAAATCCTTTTGGGTCTTCTGAAATTATTAGGAAGAAAAAAGACACGTGGTTAAAAAAGTATGGGGTAGATAACCCCAATAAAGTTAAAAATATTTTAAATAAACAAAGACTAACTCGTAAAATAGGGTTTTACAAGAATTTGTTACAAGGTAGATTAACTAAATATATCAAGCCTCTTTTTTCTTTAGAAGAGTACGAGGGGGTTGCCAATAAATATAAATTTCAATGTGTAAAGTGTAACAATATATTTGAGGACAATTTAGACAATGGAAGGATTCCGAGATGCCTAATTTGTAATCCTTTTGAAATATATTCTTCTAAATATGAAGATGAACTTTTTAATTGGTTGTTACAATTAGATATTACAAGGCTATTGAAACATGACAGGAGTGTTATCAATCCGTACCAACTTGACATATATCTGCCTGACCATAAATTAGCAATAGAGTTTAATGGCTTATATTGGCATAGCGAGCTTGGTGGTAATAAGGATAAGAATTACCACTTAAACAAAACCAACTTATGTAAAGAAAAAGGTATAGAATTAATACATATCTTTGAAGATGAATGGATACATAAACAGGATATAGTAAAGTCTATAATTAAGAATAAATTAGGTTTAATAGAGAATAAGATATATGCAAGAGAATGCATAATTAAAGAAGTAGGTAAAGAAGAAGCTTTATTATTTCTAATGAATAATCATCTTCAAGAATCTATTATTTGTAAATATTTTGTAGGACTGTATCATAACAATACCTTAGTTCAATTGATAGGGATAGGTAAATCAAGATTTAATAAAAACTATGCCCATGAATTATTAAGGAGTTGTTCTAAGGTAGACACAGTAGTTATAGGCGGATTTAATAAATTAATGAATTATTCTATAGATAATTTATCTATAGATAATATTGTATCTTATGTGGACAAAAGGTATTTTAATGGGAAAGGGTATAAAGAGTGGAAGTTGATAGATGAAACAAAACCTAATTATTTTTATATGAAAGAATACCAGAATAGGGAATCACGATTAAAATATCAAAAGCATAAGATAATAGATAAAGAAGAGGATAAATCATTAACAGAGTGGCAATTAATGCAGTTAAAAGGTTATGACAGAATTTGGGATTGTGGGAATTTGACTTTTGATAGGAAAAAACTATGTTAAGAATAGGTATGGATGAAGTTGTTATTGAAGAAGTAGTAGAATTAGTGGAAGACTATTTTGAGGATTGGGATTCTGTGGTTGAAGCTATAGAAGATTATGCAGAAGAACGGAAGGAATCAGGGATTTTTGATAAAGGAAAAACATGGTTAATGATAACTTTAATAGCTACATTGTTAGGAATAACTACATCTGAGGTTTTAGCCAATCCAAATGAAAACGTAGAAAAATTAGTTAAATTATACCAACAAGATATATCAGGAATAGAAGATGCTTATGCGGTAATTTCAGTAAAGACGTATCAAGGAAATCCCTATTATTTTGTAGCTTTTGATAAAAAAATAACAGATTTAGAAACTAAAAAAGCATTGGCAAAAGCCAAATTAAAATTACAACATGCCATAGAAAATCCTGTTTTTGTTTCTGAAACACAGTTAGGTCTTGCATTTGCCGAAGATGTCCAAGATGCAGATGTTTTACGCACAGGGCTAGAAGGTGAACTAAAAAGGTTTAAATTATGACAATTTGGAAAAATACATATCATGTAATTGAAAACTGGGGTGGGATAGATGTAGTGTTGTCTCAACATCTACAATTATTGGAGGTTGGTGGATTCCCATGTAAAGTTCTTTTTAGGAATCTTACAGGGCAAGAGATAGCAACCCCAGAAGACCCAATTCCTATATCAATCTGGGATGATTCTACTTCAACTTCCCCAAGAAAGAAGATTTGGAAAGATGGGGATGATGTAACTCAATATCCAGACCCAGCAACTATTAAGGTTTATGTGGATGGAACTGAATTAACACAGACATATAACTATGAAACAATCCAGAATGATACTGAGTTTTATGTGGAAATCCAGAATAACTTGATAGATTATCAAGACAATGTATCCATATATTTAAATAAAAATTTTAATGTTACAGGAAAAGACATTAGTTATGTGTATAGCACACGAGGGAAAAATGTGAATGTGTATAATTTACAGCCTAAAGATGACGAAATTACTTATAGGTCTGTATATGGGTTTTCACAATATGTAAACCCCTCATCCTCTTTTAGGGGGGTGAGTTTCCCAAATACGATTCTAATAAGTTTCCCTCCACCACCTGCGTTTGATACAAAGTTCTTTAGATTTGGGAAGACTGAACAATGGATAAATCGGGCATGGACGCTGGGGGGTGTTCAACTCCATGAATTTGACCTAATTTATAGAGTATCGGATAGCAGATATTACGAAATTCGTAACTGGGAGCCTAATTATATGTTTTTTAACGGTGCATGGAAATTATTAACACAAAGTTTTGAATTGACACAAATAAGCGAAAATGACGTTGTGAGGAAGTTTCAATTAATATGAACTACTCCCGAATTATACTTGACATAAAAGATACCAGAGTGATTTTAGAATTAAAGCACATAGTGCAGAAAGGAAAAATAATATCAAAACTTGTCGTAAAAAAATGATGTTTATTAATGTTTTTGTATTTATAAACGATTAAAATTAAACTGAAAAGTTGTAAAGGAGATGGTGTCATTTTTTATCGTTTATCTAATGATATAAGGCAGTTATTTATTGAATTTTTCCAGCAATTATTCACTTTATATGCGGAAGAAAAAGTAACTTTTGTGGACGGTAGGAATAAAATTGTTTTTACAATGCCCCCTAAATGTATGGACTCAGATACATATGATTTTAAGTATTATCCCGCTGTTTTAGTTGGGCTGTCTACGGGGGCTTTTAAAGATACTCATTTTAAGAAATTCAGAGGATTAGATAACACACTTCCCGAAGCTCAAAATATTTATGGAGGAACAAGTGATATAACTGTTACATTTCAAATTAGTGCAAATAATAAAGAAGATAGAAATAATTTATCGGATTTAGTGTGTATATATTTAGCCAAGTATGATACAAAAGCGTTATTAGAGCAAAAAGGCATTAGATTGATGACCCCGATTTTTTCGGGGGATAATGTAGAAGAAGACCCTCAAACTAATACCATGAGATTTTATACGGACATTTCATTATCTTTGCAGGTGGATTTTGAGGATAGTGTAGATATTGTTGACGGTAATGGGAATAAGGTTAAATTAGCAAATGTAATTTCGTTGATTGGAGATAACAATCCTTCTGATGGAGAAATTGACCGACTAACATGGTGAATGAAGCTGAGAAATATTGTAAATGTGGTTGTGGACAAAAAATAATAATAAAACCACGACACGCAGTAGTTGGAATCCCTAATTATTTACCGAAGCATCGGTGGAGAAGGGTGCATTATGAAGAAACGAGGGAGAATAGTAAATTAAAACTAAAGATTTTGAGAGAAAAATTGCTGGATTGAATACTATTAAATAACATGGGTAGTTACTTTAATTGATTTTGATATAGAAAATTTTAATAATATGTGGAGTAATTAAAGGAGGAAATTTATGGCTAATAGAATTCCTGGGGCTATTGCTACTGTAGTTCCTGCGGCGGGGCTTATAACGGGTGGGTTCGGTGTTAGAAAGCCTGTTATTCTCGGTGTAGGTGATATAAAAGTTTTAGTAGAAGACGAAAAACTAACAAGAGGAACTACGGCTGGGGGAAAAGATGTTTTACAAAATACTTTATATGACTCAAATTCAATAGTAAAGGTTGGCAATAGTCCTGGTAGTTCTGACTGGACTCAAACGACTCATTGGGTATCCTCCTTAGTAGATAATTCTGTTTCATGGGAATCTGGTTCTGATATTCCTGGTAGTTCTACAATAAATCAATACGGAGTAGTCCTAACAGGAGATACTTCTGCGCCTTATAATACTATAATACCTACAAATACAGGAGCATGGAGCACAAGCAATGATTATTATGTCGGTGGAACTCTTACTATAACAAATCCTGATTCTTCAAATTATGGGACTTCAAAAACTATTACAGCATATACAGGTTCTACAAGACAATTTGTAATACAAGATTTTACATATGCAATTAATCCAAATGACACCATTCTTGTGTCATTAGAACCTGATGAACCTGAAGCAAACCAAGAGTATTATGTAACTTATTACAAAAAATTGGATAGTTTTGACTTAACAGAATATACTGCGGAATCAGATATTAAAGAAGCACATGGAGATATTGAATTATCTAATTCTACAGATACTACAACAGCACCGAATAAATTAACAATTGGAGCATTGCTTGCTTTAAGAAACGGTGCTCAATCAGTTATTGTTGGTCAATTAAATTATACTTCTTGGGGTGATAGGTATAACCCTACAGAAAGTGAATTTAATGCAAGTTTGAATATGGTATTAGAATCTTTAAAAGAACAGATAGATTATAAATTATATGTAGTTCCAATGGCTACTTGGACAAGTTCAATAAACAATGTATGGAATCATTCCAAAATAATGTCAGCACCAGAAAATAAAGGAGAAAGAACTTGTATTGCTGGTTTAGTCAGAGGGACTACTATAGCACAATTCAAATCTGCGGGGTCGGGTTACTTGAGTTCACGAATGATTTTAATTGCTCCATCAGAAGCTCGCTTTACAGATTTAGTTGAAGTTCAAATGGCTGGTGATATAGTAGCCGCCGCTTACGCTGGTAAGCGTTGTTTCCCAACAAGAATATCTCAAACAATCACTGGTGAAAATTTGTCGGGAGTTACTGTAGAAACATTCTATACTCCTTCACAACAACGTGATTTATTGGGGAAAGGTTTGGCAGTTCTTCTTCCTATAGCTGGAATTCCAACAATATTGCATGATAAGTCAACGAATGTATCTACAGCCGATACAGAAGAAAATGCTGTGGTAGAGATTGCTGATTATTTAAAGAGACAAACAAGAGAAACTTTGTGGAATATACATAAAGGATTGCCGATTGATGCTCTATTATTAGGGTCTATGACGGCGACAATGTCTAGGATATTTGAAGTTGAGATAAATAATCAAAATATAGTGGAATATAAAGATGTAACAGCAGTGCAGGATATGTCGGAACCAAGATTAGTGCGAGTAAATGCGAAGGTAAAACCTGCATATCCGTTAGTATTTATAGACATCGTCATGTCATTCTATGTATAAAGGAGTTAAGTTTGTTGGAAAAGAAATACTACGAACATATATGTCCTTGTGGGAATAAGATAGAAATTAAATCTTATCATAAGTATAGTGGTGTGCCTAAAGTTTGCAAATCGGGGCATATAGGTTTTCTTAGAGAAAAAAAATTTAATACAAGATTGCAAGAAGGATACAGAATATATGCGCCAGAAAAAGTTTATATCTGTATTTGTGGATGTGGGAGAAATGTAAACATAAAAAAGCAACATAGATATACGGGTGTTCCAAGATATATAAGTGGACATAATCCAACTGAGATTTCAGATGAAGGAAGAAAAAAAATATCTGGAATGAAGAAGGGCATTTCAAGAACTGAAGAAGAAAAGAAGCATATTGCAGAAGGAACAAAAAAAGCTATGACCGTTGAAGTTAGAAAAAACATATCGGAAAGAATGAAAGGAAAAAGACATCCACACACAGAAGAAACAAAGAAGAAGTTATCTGGGAATAGATTGGGAAATAAAAACCCATTTTTTGGGAAAACCCATGATGAGGAAACACGAAGAAAAATGCGTAAAAATAATAAAAGTAAAGAGTTGTGGCAAAACGTAGATTTTGTTCGGAAAGTAATGAAAGCATGGAAGATTAAACCCAACAAACCAGAACTCCAACTTCAATCCGTTTTAAACGAGTTATACCCTAATGAGTTTAAATATGTAGGAGATGGCGAGGTTATTATTGCTGGTAAATGTCCTGATTTCATTAATGTAAATGGAAAAAAACAAATTATAGAATTATACGGAGACTATTGGCATAGAGGACAAAACCCACAAGATAGAATTAAAGTATTTGAACCTTATGGGTATAAGACATTAATAATATGGGAAAAAGAATTGAAAGATAGGAACAAAGTTAAACATAAATTAATTCATTTTATAGATAATAAAGGAGAAAACTATGGCGCAATTACTCCCTAAAACGCAAACAGTCAGCACTTTTGCCTATGATGTTTTAGCGAATGGTAGACGAATCGGTAATTTACAAACCTTTGCTCCGTCATCAACTAAAACTTTGACAAGGGTTAGACAAATAGCTTCTGCATATGCAGGTGAAACTGTTGAAATAGTGCCGAGTATTACAGACCATACTATTACTATTTCAGTATTAGAATTATACAGACAACAAACATTAGAAGCTTTAGGATATTCTAATTTCGCATCTATTGAAGATTTGAAAGATTCAATAGAGATTCAAGAAATTGTAACAAAGACAAGCGGAGACCAAATAAAAGTAGTTTATCAAGAATGTTGGGTGCAGTCCTTCAATAAATCAGGGATTGCGGCAAATGGAAATGTTGTAACAGATAACGTAACTTTGTGGGTTACGAGAGTGCGGATTGGACAATAAAACTTACAGGTCATTTGTTCTTTGAATCCCTTTAACATGAGAGTTTTGTAGGCAACAACAAAATTCCTTGAACGCTTCAAGGAATAGCAATTCCCGAATCCTTTAAAATCCAATATAGGATAAAAAGGTTGAGTTAAATTTAACTCTGAAGGGACAGGAGAAAGTAAATAAATATTATTTACTTGATAAAGCCCCTGTGAACATCTTGAAAAGATGTAGTTTTTCGGAACTGAACAAATTACTAAGGAGGGAACAGGATGGAACAAGTAAAACAGGAAGTGGAGGGAGAAAATTTTCGGACACCAGAAGAAGCATTTTTGGATGTACCTCCGACAGACGACTTTAACTCACCTCAATACCAATCATTTCTGAGTTCTTTATTTAATTTTGGAGCTATACCTTCCAAGACTTTTGAATTGTCTAAAAATTTTAGAGTTAAATTAAGGATACTATCTCCAATAGAGAATGTAGAGATATTAAAAAAGGTAGATATATTACCTGGTAATTTGTCCAGAGTAGAAACTCTTATTATAGAAACTTTAACAAGAGCTATTGAATCAATTAATGGGCAATATCTTAGATTTGATGACGAAATGAAAAATGAATGGAAACAATTCAGAAATACAACAGTAGAACCTTCAACATGGGAACAACAAAAATATATATTGAGTTATAGATTTCAAAAACCTGTTTTAACAGAGATATTTTCAAAATATCAAGAATTGTTAAAAGAGCAGGAAAAATTATTGGAGGATTTAAAAAAAAATTCTATAACGGATTAATACGAATTGAACTTGATATTTGTAAATTCTATAAAGTACTGCCAACTGAAGAACGTTTTAAAACTTTGTCCTGGATACAAAAATTAATGTTATGGTATGGAATAAATGAGGATAAACACGAATTACATAAAATGATAACAGATATAATTGAAACCTTAAAACCTTGGTTAAATGCTGAATTATGGTATAGTTTAAAAAAAGATACAGAAGATGTAAGAGAAAATGTAAATTGGAATAGGCAATTAGATGAAATAACAATACTGGAGTAAATTTATGGCGGACAATTATAAAATGGACACAGTAACATTAAAAGCTACAGCAGAAATAACAGAAAAAATTGCGTATTTATTTGAAAAATTAGGGGATAATGCTGGTATTGCCAAAGACCGTTTAAAAGAAATTTTAGAAGAATCCACTAATGTTAATACGGCTTTAGAAAAAGTTGATGGCCCTATGAATGAATTCGGCAAATATGCTTCTTTAGCTAAAGACATTATTAGAGATATTAATAAGGAAGTTGAACATATGAAAGATGGGGTAGATTTAGTAGATAAAGGTTGGCAACGTACGGCGGCAAGCATAGGTAATGCTTCTAAAGCACTTGATGCATTTCAAAAAGCAACCCATACAGTAGGAGGTGAAGCTGGAGATGCGGCTCTTAAATTGGGGCAGGGTCTTTTTGATATTGCTACAGGTATTGGAAAAGGAGCGGCTGGTATAGGTGATATATTAGGTGGTTTAGTTAAAATAGGGCAAGTACTAGATGGCATGGATAAATATTGGGCAAAAACTAATAGAGCAGTATACGATACAAATGCCGCATTAGGGAAAATGGGGGAATATTCAACAGACTTAGTTGGACTGGCAACAACACTGGGGTTAAAGTATGTTAAGAATTTTCAAGAAGTAGAAAAACTTTTACATTCTGTTGCTCAAGTTGGGGTATCCTATGAACATATTGCACAAGTAACAGACGATATTTTAGATTTATCCACTAGGTGGTCAGCGATGACTCCAGATAAACAGATTAAGATGATGTCTGATTATATGAAAGATTTTGGGTTATCATCGGTTAATGCTCATAATGTAATAAAAGGATTACTTCTTACTGCGGAGGAGTTAAAGAAAACAAACCGAGAGTTAGATATACAACAATACATTGACCAAGTATCACAAGTATCTTTAGCTACAAGACGTTTGAATTTTGAATGGGGTGACGCCGCTAAATATGTTGATGTCATGGTTAGACACTTAGGAACAGCCCCAGATGTTTTAAAGAGGGCGGCTGAGTTTACGCAAGCAATGATGCAGTATGGTCAACAAGATTTAGGTATGCAGGTGTATATGATGGATAGAATGGGGGTCAAAGGAGATGTATTTACAAAGCTGGGAACATGGACTACAGATACAGATGTTCGTATGAAAGGTCAAGTTAAAGTTTTTAAAGAAATGGTTGAAGATATTGGGCGTGGGGGTGGGATTAACGCACCGATGGAAAAAATGACTGAGCAACAATTGGCTGGTATTATGAAAGTAGGTGGATTTGGAGGGGTATTGCCAGGAATGGATGAAGTCACCATTGCTAAAATTGTGAAAGAAGGTGGAGTAGGTCTTACAAACTTATTGGAGAAAATGTATACAGCAGAAAGACAAAGTGCTGAAGACCAAAAACAATTGCCAGGCAATATTGCAGAAATAACAAAAAAGACAACTGCTCATACAGATTTTTTCAAATTATGGACTGACAAAGAGTTTTATACACGAACTACTACAGGGTATGCCGCCGCAGACATAATAGAAAAAGCTGGAAAAGGGGAGAGGATTGATACAGCTTTTTACGAAAAATATGACCCAAAAGGGATGGGAGGCATAAAAGATGTTATGCGATTAATGGAAACACGTGGTGTGAGGGAAGAAGAATTTGCAGGGTATGACCCCAAACAAATTCAAGCCGCAATAGCAGTAGAAAAACAAAAATCAGCATCAGTAGAAAGTGACGTATTACGAATAGGAAAAGATATGGAGAAAGAGTTATGGAGAATGGGACGGGAGGGTACATTAACGGGTGAAGCTGTTACGAAACTGGGTGCCTCCGCTCTAGGTAGCCAAACGATTCTGCACGAAGATGAACTGGCGGCACGGTCTAATATTGGTAGATTATTTAAGGTTCACACCACAATTACCGAGGAAACGCCAGCGTCTCCTGGGTCAGTTACATCTGGAAAAGGGTCATAATTAATGCAACCAGAATTAATAGTATTTAACGAGAAAAATAAAGATAAAAATAAATTACCATCGTTTTCTCTTTTAATTAACCCAGAAACTTTAACATTGACATGGAGAAAAGTAATTAATAGAGTTCGCACAAAAACAAGATTGGTAACGTTATTTTGGGGCGAAGAACCTGTTAAATTTACTTATAATGGTCAAACAGGGTATACAAGACCTGATGCAGAAGTTCGTGGTGATATGTCTGTAGAAGCTTATAATAAAGACCAAATTAAGGAGGCGGGAAGAATAACAAAACGTATAACCAAATTGGAAGGTTTTATTACACTGGGAATAAATGTGGCGGAAAATACGGCGGAGTTGTTCTCCCTAAGACAGCGATTGAGGGCAACTCGGTTAATAATGCCAGGAGAAATAATAGGTATAGCTGGAGAAAATAAAACTAATACAGAATTATTATTAGCATCAAGTAAATTTCAAAAATTAAAAGAATTAGAAAAGTTATATACGAAGCATCAAGACCCTACGTATTTAATTGATGTGAAGTATAGAAAATATACATTTGAAGGGTATTTTGAAAGTTTTAGTTTTACAGATGATGCCAGAAATCCTTGGAATTGGCGTTATGTTATAGATTTTACTATCTTAACATGGCAAGAGCATGAAAGCGCAATAACAGCCCAAGATGAATACTTATTTATTACTGTAGAGGAAGAAAAGATAACAGGGGTATTTACAAAATGAGATACAATACAAATTTGTTTGAACAAGTAGTAAATGTTCCTACACCTTATATTGAGGTAAATCAAAGAAGTAGTGAGAATAAATCTGGGGATAAAGGGTCTATTATTGTTAGATTTGATTGGGCTACGCATATCAAATTTATGGAAAAAACACATACCTCATTTCCAACTTTATTATCAACACATTTTTCTCCATATTTAGGCACAAAAAGCGGGGATTTTGGTGAAATAAACCGACTAGTAAATGAAAGTTTGGTACAAGCAAGAGTTACTCTATCAAATACTCTAGGTGGGAATAGTGCTTCAATGGTATTAGAGAATTTTGATAATCGTTGGATTTATGGTTTAGATATTCTCCCAGATTTATACGGAACTTGTGTTTTTTCTGAAGGCATATATGTAACTATAGATGCTAAAGGAAGATTTTATTCTGATAGATATTGCCGTATTTTTACTGGTGTTATAAATCAAATTAATGAAACAGATAATCCTACAGATAGAAGAATAACTTTATCTCTTACGGATTACAGTAGATTTTTGAGGTATACCCGATATAATATACATCCAGCAATAAGTGATAAAGATGTTTTATCTGGAAATTCACAAGCAGTTATTTGGACTAATAGATTGGCTGATAAAACCAATATAGATATTGCAAAAGAGCTTATTCCCGATACAAAGAGAGACTGGAAAGCAGATAAAGTTAATCTTCTTTTTAAAGATGCATGGACGAATCAAAAAATTGAAGACAGTTACTTCACAGGATTAGCTGGAGGATTAGGGGATATTCAGGTGGTAGACAGAAATTTTATGTGGTCTTTTCTTGTTAAGAACTCTAGTTATGATAGTAAAAATAATGTGCATAAACCACTAAGTTTATTATGGGGGGATGTGAAGCCTAAATCAGAAACAAATTATCAGGTTTATGCGAATATATTCGGAAAGTTTTCCTTATTCACTGCTGAGTTTAAAACAAGAGCGGACATTTTAAATGAAACTACAGTGGCAACTTTTTTTGTTTGTTATATAGATGGGGCAGGAAATATTCATTATCATCCTCCAAGGTATGAATATGTCAATATAAGAAACGATAGATTTCCACATGTTTTAGGCTTATTTGATGAGGAAGCTGGAAGACGAGAAACTCCTTTTATATACGTGTTATTGGAAGAGGAATCTCTGGATGAATCTTATATTCAAAATGAAGAAGATATAGTAACAAGACTTTTTGTTAATTTAGAAAGTGATTTTGGGATATTAAGAGCTATAGGTAAAGCTGACCCTAATTTAGCTAGGTTAAATATTATTTGGGCACAAGGAATTCAAAGATATGGATTAAGAGAACGTTCAGTAAGTTCTGCGGCTTTTGGCGATGTTAGTGCATCAAAAGTGTTTGGATTAGCTTTATTTGTTAGACTATTATTAGAAAGAAAAAAAATGTCTACAACGATGCCTATGAGAGCAGAATTACAAGTTGATAGACCTTTCTATGTTCCGCATAAAAATATGGTATACCATATTAGAAGTTTAACGCATACTTATAGTGCTGGAGGTGAGAGAAGCCCAGGAACATACACAACTACGGTGGATTGTTTTGGTGGAAGACCTCTAGAACATTCAGCAATGTTAGTGCCTAATTTATTTAAAGAGTCTGATTTTAAGACTGTCATAAAAACTTTTAGTGGAATTGGTTATGATATAAGTGTAAACACACTTACAAAAGAACAACTTAAAAAATTACACTTTTAGAAGAATTGGATAAATAATATGACTATGTTTGGAAAATTTAGTGATAGACCTATTCAAGGTTCTTGCATTGTTGGAATGATAACTAATGTGGATAAATTAAGGCATGTTGTAACTATCCAACCACATAGAACCATAGAACCTTATACAGATGTTCCTATATTCGGGGTTCCTGGTAGTTACTGTTTACCCCAAGTAGATGATATAGGTTTATTATTTTTTGATGATAGAGGCAAACCCTTTCTTCTTGGAACATACCCTAAATTTATAAGAGATGGTATTGAGGCGCAAAAGGATTATAGCACTACAGACGGAGATGTTCTTTTCCAAACAGAAAAAGGCGGAAGATTTATGATGCTTAATAGTGGATTACTCCGTCTTATAAATTGGGCTGACCAAGGTTTTGAAATTGATGAAAGAAATGGATGTATTATTGTAAGAAGCCCAAGTCAAAAAGATATAATGGCTGGCGTTATAGAAAGGACTGGTTATGTTAGACGAAAAGGGTCTATTACTGTAGGAAGTTCTACATCTACATTTGATTTAGATAATTTTGAGGCGGTAATGAAAAAAGTAGGTTCTTTAGATACCGCAGGAACCATCAGTTCTACAACAGGAACAGATTTGCATGAAAAAAGAATTGAAATAAAAGCTCCAGGGTCGCAGACTACAGGCAATCCTTTGGGCAGTAATATTTTTGAAGATACAGTAGGGCATGTAGTAAACAATAATTCTCAGGAAGTATTACATACCGATTCTTTTTTGCCTTTAAGACGAAAAACATCTTATTATGATTCTTCTGGGGTTACAGAGATAATGAGAGAAGAAATAGATGTGAAGGGGAATGTTCACTTGTATATTTCATCGGGTGCTTCACAGGGGATAAAGATAGATGCTTTAGTAAAATTGGTTGCTGATTTTTTGAGTGTTAAGGTAACAACAACACAAGGGATGGAATTTACAGCAACTCAAAGTATTAAAATAAATGGTAGCACAATTGAACTTAATGGAAGTTCTGACGCAGTAGTTTTGGCTTCATTACTTGTGAGCATATTTAATGCTCATACACATACAGTTGCTGGGGTGTTTTTAGGGGCTGGCTCAGTAGTATCGGCGACACCTTTATCTCCAATAACTGCAAGCCAAATACAATCTACAACAGTAAAGGCGGTATAAATGGCTGGTGTAAATCTTTCGGGGTGTTTAAAAGTATTCATAGCTGGACTAACAACAATTTTACGTGCTCAATTACGCACTATTTTACTTACTATAAAAAAGCTGATTGAGGCTAAACTGGCGACTTTAAATGCTTTTGTTGGTAGAAATGATGTTATAGCACAGCAATATAAAACTATGTCAGACCAATTGGATAATTTTTTGAAACCTTTTGAAGATAAATTAAATATGTTGCCTATTAGTAATTTAAGTGGTTGTATAGAAGGCGTAGAACTTTTTAATAATATACAAAAAAGTTATTTTGATTATAAAGCACAGGCACAAGATTTAAGTTATAAATACGCTCAATTTGGGTTTGCTTCAAATTATTCTAATAAATTAAAAGAAGAATTGCAGTTGCAATTAGATAAAGTAGAAGCTGTTTTAAATTATTTAGATACATTGGCAACTGGTGGTTTGGGTATAGGGTCAAGAGTAAGAATATACGAATCAGGCAACTTAGGGACAGTAACAGCAATTAATCCAGATGCATCTGTTGATGTTTTAAGGGACATTGGCGGCACTGAAACGGTGGGAGCGGCTGGTGTAGGAATCGTGAACGCATGATTAAGATTAATTTAAGAAAATTTTATTGTCAATGTGGATGTAATAAAGAGATAAAACTTAGAAAACATCATAACTATATTGGTGTGCCTGAATATATTCACGGGCACAACAGAAAAGGTAAAAATCAATCTGAGTATCAAAAAAAGGTCGCTTCTGAAATTCATTCGGGCAATACATATTTTAAAGACAAACACCACACTAATGAATCTAAAAAGAAAATGTCTTTATGGCATAAAAATAAAAAATGTTCAAAAGAAACAAAAGAGAAAATATCAAAGAGTAAAAAAGGGACGATGCCTTGGAATGCGTGTTTAAAAGGGTGCTATTCTGACACTGTAATTAAAGAAAAGAAAGAAAGATTAAAAGGAATAGGATTTTTTAAAGACAAGCACCACACTAATGAATCTAAAAAGAAAATGTCTGAATCTCAGAAAGGTAAAGTAGCTTGGAATAAAGGATTAAAATATTCCATTGAAAAATCTACAAAAAATTATTCTGATGCCTCAAAAAAGCGATGGGAAAATTCTGGGTATAGAGATAAAGTTGTTAAAAATATTATTTTAGGAAATCTCATTAAACCTAACAAACCTGAACTTTATCTTCAATCTCTATTAAACGAATTATATCCGAAAGATTGGGAATATGTAGGAGATGGTAAGGTTGTATTGAATGGATTTTGTCCTGATTTTATAAACATAAATGGTAAGAAACAAATTATAGAATTATTTGGAGATTATTGGCATAGTAGAAAAGATGCTATTGGTAGAAATAAATATAGAATTGAATGTTATAGACGATTAGGATATGCTACTTTAGTAGTATGGGAGAAAGAATTAAAAGATATAAATACAGTCAAAGAAAAAATAAGTAACTGGGTGAGCTTATGATTCTTTCAAAAATTAAAAGTAAATTATCTGGAAGTAATAGTTTTTTTGACATAAAAAGTAAAGGAACGATAAATAATCGTTATGATATAGACTTAAATCCTCAAGGACAGCTAACAAGAATTATAGGAATAGATAAATTAATACAGCATGTTTTAAAATATATATTCGTTAAAAAAGGGTCTTATATTAGCCCAAATATCGGGACATCAGTAAATATAATCAACAGTAAACGAAGTGCAGATTCTATACGAGGAGAAATTTTAACTTCTTTATTAGAATATAGTAAATATCAGGATACATTGCCTAAAGAAAAATCTAATGTTATAGGATGGGATATATATAGAACGCAGACTCCCGATGTAATAACTTCGTGGAAAAAAGTTAATAAATATACTTTAGGTAATAATTTTTATTATGACGCTGATTTAAGAGTTGGAAGCACCTATTATTATTCTGTAGTTAATGTATCTAATATTAGGGGAAAACCTGTTTCAGATAATGTTGGAACTGGTGTAGAAATTACTATCCCAGATGAAGATACTTTAAATGCTGTTATTACAGATGAATTTAGTATGGTGCCAAAATATAAAGCAGTTACATTGTATTGGACAAAGGATGTATTAATACAGGATGAAGAAAGATTGAGGGGTTTGACTAATTTACTTGTATGGGTGCCTACTGGAGAACCAAGACAATTATCTATATATTTACAAGCAACGAATCTTAAAAGAGAGGTTGCTACAGTTTCAGCTACTATTGATTAAGAGGAGTAATTTATGGCAATTTTATCTACATCAGAAATATTGACCTATATACAGAATTTTATTAAGGCTCGTAATCCACAAACTGACGTAACGCCAGGGTCGGACTTATATGACCTTTTATTTTATGGTAATGCCCAAACAGCACGAAGAATTTTTGAAGAAATAGAATTAGTTCAAAATAATCAAAGTGTATTAACTGCGGAATCTACGGCATTAGATTTGTTGGCTAAAAATTATAATGTAACAAGACGACCCGCAACTTATGCTACAGGAGATGTTATATTTTATGCATCTTCTTTTACTTCAGATATTTTAGTTCAAGCTAATACAGTTGTAGCAACAAAAGGCACGAATGTTACACCTTCAATTAGATTTAAAACTACTAAATCAGGTGGTATGAGTGTTGCTAATAAATCAATCTACTATGATTCAACTGCTACACGTTACCAGGTTACAGTTCCTGTTCGTTCCGAATTGGCAGGCACTTCAGGAAATGTAGACGCTCAAACCGTATCGGAATTGGTTACATCCGTATCAAACATAACTGGAATAGTGAATATTGTGCCTATCACAGGAGGCACTGAATCAGAATCAGACGACTCTGTTAGACAGCGTTGTTTACAATCTTTTGTAGTTTCTAATATTGGCACTATTTATGGGTATAGAAAATTATTATCCGATAATTATGAAGAAGTATTGGATGTAACTGCAATCGGCCCATTTGATACTAATGCAATAAGACAGACAGGGGTAGATGTATTTGTAATAATCGGGGATATAGATGATGCAGAAAATTATACCCAGACAACAGAATCATTTACGTATACTACTGGTGATACAGGGTATATTCCAACATATAGACCTATAAAGACAATTGATATGGTTCAAGGCACTGCGTCAGGAGTAATAAGAACATTTATACCTTATCCAACTACTGATGCTGATTTTCAATTTATTAGGGATTATACTGGAGAAAGAGCCTTGTCCACACAATCTGCTGATAGGATGCAATGGATGCCTTTAGGAATCAAACCTACAAGTGGAACATTAGTTCATATTACTTATACATATAATCAAAAGGTGCAAGACCTTCAAGCGTTTATGAATCTAGATGAAAATAAAGTAGTTGGCGCAGATGCTTTAGTAAAGACTGGTTTAATGGCTAAGGCTTATTTAACTTTAACGGTAAGTTATTTCCCGAATGTGGATACAGATGCCGCCGAAGCAAAAGTATCAAGCGCATTATCCCAGTTTCTGTCTGAATTTAAATTTGGGGAAGATTTGGAGATGAGCGATTTGATAATTGTGGCTCAAACAGGGGAGTGGACAGACTATACTATTACTGAATGTGATTATATTGTGATTGACGAAAGTGCTAGCTATGTGTATATAGAAGAACTTGGATTAACTAAATATATTGTGAATGGAAAAATTGATATTTCTACAAACGAATATATCAGAGAAGGTACGATTCAGATTATATAAGGGAGTTTAATATGAGAAAAGGAAGAAAGTTTTAAGGTTTTGGGAAAGAGATATTAAAAGTAATTTAGAGAAGTGTATGAATAAGATTAAAGTTACTTTAATTGATTCTGATATAGAAAATTTTAATAATATATGGATAAATTAAGGAGGATAATAAAATGGCTATAACTCCCTTTCGCCCTGTAGGAATTGGGATGACGAATTCTGTGCAGGTTTTTCGTATAACGTTCTCAAATTCATTATCAGATATACCAAGATTAACTGCTTATGATACATATACTGCCGATTCCACAACAAACACTATTTTTTCTGGAACAGCATATGTAGCATATCCAATGATTGCGGCTGTAGGTGATACAGCACCTGGTGTATCAGATTGGTTTCCAGCAACACCTGTGGTCGGGGATACTACAGTCGGAGTTCCAAATATGTTAAAAGGTTCTACAAATAGAATTCGTTTATCTTCCTCTGCACCAGGTGCTGGAGGTTCTGTTGTATTTAATATTGGGTATAAAATTCCATACGATGTTACTACACTTGCTACTATGAGTCATATTTTAGCTTGTGAATATCAGTATACTGGGCCTGCACCTACATTAACCTTTCAAGGGAATCAATCACCAGGAACAGAAGGTAGTCCTAACTGGACAACAATAGATTCATTGGCGGCAGGGACTGCCCCTACACCAGCCAATGTAACTCAAATAAGACCTTGTGATACAGGGAAAGGAAATGATGGTGATGCTACTTATAGGATGAGTATTCCGAACTCAGGTCAGGCATATCCACAGGAGATTTGGCTTAAAAATTATTAAATAATGGAGGAATGGGATGTGGGAACTTATTTTTTCTGATGGAACTGAATTACAAGAAACCTATGTTAGATATTGGGATGATATTCCCCTGGATAAAGAGATAAACGCAGTAATTTTTTATCTGAATGATGCTCAAGAAAAGATATGGGGTAGTAAGGTATTATATTTTTCAGATTTTGATAAAGTTTGCATAGCTAAAAGTGCTATAAGTTCTTTTGGAGGAACTAATACTGATACAGGTTATGTTCTTACTATTATTAGAAAAGGTTCTAAAATTTATGATAGTTACCAATTTAAACCAAATTCTATTTCATTTGAATCTTATACTATTGATAAATTAACTGTGCCTGAAAGATGCTTTAGAGAAGGAATGAGGGGATAAAAAGTATATTGTATGAATAATTGTACATGTATTGTTTGTGGAAAAGAATTTTATGCTCGTCCTTGTAGAATAAAAATTGGCAAAGCTAAATTTTGCAGTAATAATTGTAGGGCATGTGAGAAAAGAATGGCATCTTTTAAAAGTAATGAGTATATTATGAGATGGGCTCCTTGGCATCCCAATGCAAATAAACATGGACATATATATGAGCATGTTTTAATTGGAGCATCCGTTTTAGCAAGGCCATTAAAAAAGGGGGAAGTAATTTATCATATTAATAGGAATAGGTGTGATAATAGACACAACAATCTTATCATTTGTTCAAAAGGATATGCACAAAGGTTAAATACTTTTGGTAAAAAATTAACAATAGAGCATAAAAACAATATCAGTGAATCATGTAAAGGAAAGATTGTTTCTGATGCTACCAAACAAAAAATGGCAACAAATCGTCTGGGCAAACCGAATTTAGCTGTGATAGGTGAAAAAAACCCTAACTGGAAAGGTGGTATTACAGATGAATACCTAAAATTGAGGACTGATATTAGACATAAAATATGGAGAAGAATAGTATTTGAGGCCGATAATTACACATGTCAAGAATGTGGGGATAATAAAGGTGGAAATCTTAATGCCCATCATATAAAACCATTTAAAACACATATAAATGACAGATATAATCCAACAAATGGTGTTACTTTATGTACGCCTTGTCATATAAAATGCCATAAAAAAGGGGGTAGTATTAATGCATAAAAAAACATTAAGATTTATTGTATTGTCTCCTTTCACCAATTTTGATGACCCAATTCCACCAAATTGGTTTGAAGCGGGAAAAAAGATGTGGGTAAGAAAAGTACTATGGTGGGTTAGAAATCCCTTTCACGACCTATGCTTTTACATTATAGGTATAGCAGATAAGCCTTTTATTAGCATTGGAAAGTATCCTAATACCGTTTTTAATCCTAATGGTGGATGGAATTGGGCTATAAGAAAATATAAATGGATACATTTGCCCTTTATATCTTACATTGGAAAAATAAAATTCTATGCGGGGTGGAGAGAGCGGGGAAATCTGGGGTTCAAATTAACAAATAATAAAGATAATAAGTGAGGTGAGATTATGGCACAGTTACCTGTAGTTGGAGGTTCACTGAACACTTGGGGCAGTGAACTTAACACATATTTATTGGAAGAGCATTTCTCTGGTGGGGAACATTTTCCACGAGTGCAATTAAGAGGCGTAGCTTATGGTGGTTCTGTTACCAATGGTGATGCCGTATTTTTTGATTCAAGCA
>ERZ1292623.1130-Hain-H51-01um-R1-1130-length-26411-cov-8_pt1 | contig 26411 bp, 27 predicted proteins | sample MGYA00564398_ERZ1292623 | MGnify/ENA primary metagenome ERZ1292623 (study PRJEB36523, sample SAMEA6512633) | groundwater metagenome | collected 2019-01-07 | study: AquaDiva: Metagenomics assemblies of 32 groundwater samples | reverse complement strand
TTTCCTAATGGAGTGTATCGAAATAAACTCCACCTGAACCGCTTGGTAAAACAAAGGCTAGACCAACATTATCAAAATTGGTGAAAGATGAAGCACCTTTGAATGTCAACCAATCCGTCCACGTTCCGTTATTTACCCTATATCTTGCTGTTCTATCACTCGACCGCCATTCAACTTCCACCAGCGTCCATTCATTATCGTTGTAAATGCCGAAGTTTGTATAGGTATCCAATGCTGGGTCGTAATAAGCAACATTGCCATCCTTTTTGAACGTTACAGACGCCATCGTGCTTGAATCCCATCCACCCTTTGATATTCTCATCTGGACATTACCATCTGGGTAGTCTCCCCAACTATCTCTGTTTTCAGTTTTAATATAAACAGCTTGCCTGCCATCAGAGAATGGAGAACCTATTTTGGCAATAACACTATCTGCTTGTGTATTGTTATGGATTGCCGTTGCGCCCTCAAAAACAGTAGTGTCTTGAACGATAAAATTGTTTCCATTTACGCGGTCAACCCAACCTCCCTGCCCAATAATACTTCCACTTAAGTAACTGTTAAAGGTATCACTCACAATAGCCGCAATTGAGACTCCGCTATCTTCCATAAGATGACAGCCTCGGCCATCAAAGTCAATCGTCAAGAGTTTGCTACCTGTAACAGGAATTATAAAGTTCCCCCAAAAGATATTTGCATCAAGTTCAACTGTACCCTCAAAACCAACTAAAGCTGAGCCGACATCAACAGTTAATTCAGAACCTGTCCCATTTGCAGTAAAGGACATTTTGCTACCGTTCGCTGGAACCAAATGTATTGATCCCCAAGATATTCCATGAGCAGGTACTGCACCAAACTCGTTTTGTAATCCCCATTTCGCAGTGATATCACGCAAACCAGACCCTGTAGGAATAAAACAGAACTGTTTATTGATTGGAGTGGGTTTCAAATTTTCTGGTAGAACAATTGCTGGTATCCCAGGTGGACCTTGAGGACCAGATTCTCCTTGATCGCCCTTCTCTCCCTTTTCTCCTTGAGGCCCTTGGATATTCCAAGACAGCAGCTTGTGTTTATCCTTGCATTCAGTTCGCTTAAATCCTTCTCCAATGAGATACATCGCGCCATTCTCTTTTACGCAGACAGTAATCTCACCGTTATTCGCTTGGATATAAGTCCAGAGCAACGAAGAAACAGCCAAAACACCAATTCCAAAAAGAGCTATTGAGAGCTTACTAGTTGATATTTTCATATTCATACTCATAGTAATTTTATATCAGACCTTGAAATGGTTTACCCTACCACGCCACTCACTATTTCTCAAGTGGACGGGGGGAGGGGGTGCAAAGTCGAGTTTGAAAAGATGTATTATCAAGTCGCCCATCACACTAACCGAAATTTGACAAAATCTATTCTACAGAAGTGTTGCACTTACTTGTTGAACTTACTCGGCAATGGCCCCAACACCGACCAAAAAACCGCCGAGATGGCGATTGTGTGACTAATGATATTGTTGTCCTTCTCCGCTCATTGGCGGATCAGGACACTGAATTTTTCAACCAATCACTTCGTTCTTGGGAAAAATGCGTGGGTGCCTGACGGGGCTCGAACCCGCAGATCTCCGCTGCCACAGAGCGGCGCTTTAACCAATTAAGCTACAGGCACCATTCTTCGCTTTCGCTCACAGCAAGTTTAGGTCGAACGAAGTGAAGTGTGTCCCTGGGAGGAATCGAACCTCCATTACAGGCTTAGAAGGCCGGCGCTCTATCCGTTGAGCTACAGGGACATCGTGGAAGAAAGGATTTATCCACTTGACATGGCGTGCCTATGATATCTTAAGGCTGCTTTTCAGTCAATTCTTCGCTTATCCCTTCGAGAAGGAGAAAGGTTGGAATGAATGGATTGCTATACAGAGTAGTTTCTACCTCCTGTGATTTTTCTGTTCTCGCGCGCCACTCCGACACCATTCTTTCGAAGAGTTCATACTGGAACATTTGTTGGGTATCTTCGGGCAGGAGTTCCACGCGTTGAAATGTAGGCGTGTATCGATAGAAGATGATCGAGGAAAGAATTAATCCTCCGAACAGGAGGACAAGATACGTCGAAAACGCGTTCTCGGCTATCATCCAGAAAAATGCTTTTACTCCTTTCGTAAGTTTTTTTGTAGGAATGCCTTTTCTCATATCCATGGAGAACTTTCTTGACAACGTAGTACGTCCTTTACTTTGTATACGCTTTTATCGTTAAGGAAAATTCAACATCTTTGGATGGGAGCTTCCGAGTCTGCTCGCCAAGAGTTTCTTGTTTACCCAAACCCGTAACTACAAGATTCTGTATCTCAACTGCAGATAGAGAAAGCTCAACTTTCTTTAAGAATTTCAGGAAGTTTGGATAGGACCCCTTCGAAGAAATCAGAAAGTTGATCGAAGGCCATCGATCATCTTGGAGTTTCTGGGGAACGCCGGCCGTGATGTTGAGTTTGAGTTGGGAACGTTGCGCCTCGCTTTCAAGAAACTCAATAAAACGTACCGGAGGATCAAGATCAACAAATACAGTTTCCAATTGAGAAAACTCGGCCACTCGCTCTTCGGAGAGTTTCTCGAAGTTTTCCATATTTTTTCGGTCAGCCTCGATGGTGGCAAGCTCTCTTTCTTGAGCAACGAGCTTCTCATGATCATGTTCCATGCTTCTCCAGATAGGATAGATCACGAGGCCTCCTATTCCCATAGTGATTGCTCCAAAAACGATTGAAGAGATGATGATTTTCTTTTTGGGTTGCATAAACGAAGGAAGCAGCGTTTTATTTTTGCCCTTTGACAGAAGGGATTTCGAACTGGAAAGAAAAATTTACGTCCGTGGGGATAACCCAATTGGAGAGAGGTCCATACAAGCCGAGAAAGGATTCTTTACTTTTCAGGTTTCTCCGAAGCGCAAGCACTTCCTTTCGCGTGGGAGCAAACCCAGCAAGAAAAACTTTTGCATTCTTTGTTTCTTTTTTCTCTCCCCTTCCTTCTGTTGCTTCTTCTTTAACCAAGAGAGGAGGAGTGTAGGTGAGAGAAGTGAGATACACCCCTTCGGGCAATAATGCCGAGATCTCTTGAAAAGTTTCCGAGAGGATCGACTGGTTTTGGTAAAACGACAGCATTTCTCTTACGCGGCTATTCTTTTCCTGAATGTTTTTTTTCAGTAATTCTTGTCTTGCGAGCTCTTTTTTTTGCAAGGCGATCATGAGTTCGCGTGTTTGAATTTGTCCTGCCAGGTAGATTCGAATCGCGAGCAAAAGGAGGAAGAGGCTGATGAGAGAAAACACCAGCACCATACCCACAATTCCAATGAGTCGGAACACCTGTTCCTGACGAAATCTTTCTTTATCGATCGGAGGAAGAAGATTGATCATAGAAATTCAAATCTTTTATCTCTCATCTCGTATCCCTCGTAACGCAAGACCAAGCGCAGTGGTATAGCGAAGAGAATCCTCCATGGACAGAGGAGGAATTTCTTTCAACGGGCTAGGTAAGATATTTATCCACGGATTTCCTTTGGCAACTTCCATGTGTAATCCCTTGGTAAGGAATTCAACCAAACCAGGCAGATTTGCTCCTCCTCCGCACAAGATGATTTTTGTTACGCCTTTTATGTTTTTCGATAAATGCTGGTGGGACGCATGAGATTCGTAATAAGTAAGATATTTTTTTATTTGTTCCATGAGATCAGTGAGCGGCGGGATGAGAGCTTCAAAAACCTCTTTGCCGGAGGATGAGGAGTTGCGAGAGCCGAGCCCATATCTTTTTTTGAATTCTTCCGCCTTTTTTCTTTCGACGCGAAGAGTCTTTGCAATCGCATTGGTGAGTTCTTCCGAAGAGAGAGGGATGGAAGTTGTAAATCGCAGACCGTATCCGGAAAATATGCTCAAACCCGTTCTTGTAGAGCCAATATCTGCAATCAACAAAGGGGTGGGCGCCACCTCTTGTTTTACAAGCGCTCTGCTCACCGCAAGTGACTCAATTTCTAATACCTTGGGGATCAGACCCGCTTTTTTGAAAACCTGAACATAAGAATCCACGATTGTTTTGGGAAGCGAGGTCAAAAGTACATCCACATGCGAAAGATGGTCGTGAACAGGTGAAATGATTTGAGAATCAAGGTACACCGTATCGAGCGGGTAAGGAATGTAGTTTTCGGCTTCAAAGCGTATTGCGAGAGAGACCTCCTCTTCTTTCATGGGAGGAAGCTGGATTACTTGCAAAAAAGCCTGTTCTTCCGGAAGCGAGGCGACCGCATACTTGGTAGAAATCTTACCTCCTTTCGTGTGCGAGAGAGCGTTTCGGAGAATTTGGACGAGCTCATCTTGCTTTTTAATCTCTCCCTTTTGAATAACCCCTTCGGGGATTGGAAACTCTCCAAATGCAGTCAGTCGAAAAGCTCTCTTATCCTTTTGTAATGAGGCGATCTTGAGTGACAGATCTGAAATATCCAGCCCAAATGCATAAGGAGGAAAATGGAAAAAATCCCACATATTCTCATTTTATATCGTGTCTGCATTCATAGCAAATTTCATTCAACCTCTTTCCAACTTGTTACGCTCCAGCCCGCATCGGCACCCGAGCTAAAGACCGCATCCGCGAGGCCACTCTCGTAGGTAACGGTCGCATTGTTTTCGATTCGAAGACCATACGCGGTAATTTCTTTTAATGCGGCATTATTTTCAATTTCTGCCCATCCATTGCTTGTATATAAGATATCTGCTTTGGCATTGTTTTTGAATTCCAGAGCTGGATTGAGGGACGCAGTAGAAAGATACATGAGGTAACTTCCCGGCTGTCCACTCCCAGATGAAATACTGTCGTTTTGGAGGGTAATCATTCCATCGCTGATAATGACGCCGCTTAGGGTATCATAGATTGCACCATATAAGCGGACTTGCGCATTGTTTTTGATATCCACATTGCCCGTAACCCAGAGAGTTCCGGTAATGGTTAAAATTGCATTGTTTTGAACTATAAGATTTCCTATGATTTTCTTTGGACCAAGCGAGGCAGTGCTCGAGCCCGATAAATTATAATCTCCAGAGATAACCCCTCCTGTTTCAGCATCGGTTTTCCACGCACTGATTTGGGTGTTCGAAATTGGCAAGGGTTCTGGGGAAGGAGGAGAGCCAAGCGTAATCAACGAGCCGTACGAACAGCCGGTTTGGCTATTGGCATGAAGTTCATCGCCAATGCTCGAGTTTTGACAGATATCCACAAACGCATCGTTTCCGATGGTAGCCCTTTCAATCCTATGGCCGGCTCCTGCCACCTTTGCGGTACCGGTAATTTGAGAACCAGGTTGGGCGATAATGTTGCCATTTGAAAATACGTTGCCGATAATCTGACTATTGTTTTCCATTTCAATGCCCGCATCGCCTACTTGAGCACCGTAGAAAAACCCGTGCGAACTCGATGAGATTGCGTACACGGTCTGTACTTTTCGAATTCGAGCGGAATCATCGCCCTTTCCCGTAATCGTTCTCGCGCCTCCCACCATGTTTGAAATTGTTACTTGGACAGACGTACCTTCCACCGAGATGGTATAAGGGCTCGACCAGCTCATTGCCTTGCTCAAGCGCAAGAGCGCATCTTCAATCCCAGCTTCTGCGGAAAAGTAGGCTTGCAGGGATCTCTTGAGATTTTGCGCCGCGTATTGTCCTCGGAATGTCAGAGAGGAAATGCTGATACCAATACCGAGAAGAATGATAATCATAAGCACGATAACAGAGAGAAGTACAAAACCTTTCTGGGATGTTTTTGGAGAGAAAAAGGTGGGCATTTTGTTTTGAAATTCTTTATCTCAATACGATCGTAGGGAAGCGGTAGAAGTGAGAGTAACTTGAGCTTTGAGCTCGGGGCGGTTGGTTGGATTCTTATATTGGGCTTGGAGCGTAATCTGCACCGAAGACGTGGGAGATGCCGTCGTTACCTCTTGGAATGTGATACTTGTTATTTCGATGTTGTCGGAGGTCAGCGCAACTGGGTTTTGCGACTCTTTTTTCAGGCACAGACGATTTTCACAGATAAAAAAGTCAATGGAGGTAGTGGTTTCTTGCGGCGGAAGGTATTTGGTTGTTTCCAAGGAAAGTTGAGTGGAATTTGTAGTTGGAGTATAAATACTTTTTGCGGCTCTGACTTCGAGAACTGTTTGATCCATTGCGCGTTGCGCATGCTCGAGGGTTTCTCTTAGCGCTTTGCTTGCGTTCTGAAGGTTGAGTGCCCAAACGACAAATACGCTGACTGCCGTCATCAGAATTACAGACACTGCCGTGTAGACAAGCATTTCAACTAACGTGAATCCATGTTCTGCATTCTTTTGAGATTGAAACCCGGGTTTTGCCATTTTATTTCCAGTTTGTAAGATAGGTAACCAAGCGGACTTGGTAGGTTTGTCCTCGGTGGTTCCACGAGACAACAATCTCTGCTTTCTTCGTGTCAGGATCGGCAGTTCCGCTAATCGAGATATTATCGTTGCCATCTCGAAAAACATTCGAAAACAGAATTCCCCTCGTGAACCCATTGATCGTTTCCTGTCCCGGGATTAATCCCCACTGGAGAGGGCTTCCCGACCCCGTTTTTACAGGATGATAATAGTTGCCCGCAACTCTTATGCCTAAACCGTCCAAGATATCCGCGGCGTCATCATTGTTCCATGCGACTCCGTCTCGAAAGTTTCTCAAGGCTTCCATGGTTTCTTGGGCAATCGCAGTCGCGTTGAACGTTTGTTTCTGAAGGGCAGAAATCCCGAGAGAAGATGAGAGAAGTCCCCAGACAGCCACAAACGCAATTCCAATAATTCCAATAGCAACCAGCAGCTCGATGATGGTCAATCCTGTGTGATGGGAAGCCTGAACTGTTTTCTGTTGAACTTTATTGAAGCGATGGAGGTAAAGCATAGAGAGAAGTGCCTTGGGTGGTATCTCCGTTATCAGCGTATTGAATGAGGTCTCCTGTTGAATCTCCGCTCAAGCTCACATGGATATGTCTATTATTATACCTCCGGTCACGATGAATAGAGAATTGAGTACGGAGAGTGACGTCATTGAGAATGTGTGTGTGAATTTTGAGTTTCTGGATTTGTCCGCCAGCGTTCACCTCTCCTGTCCATTGGATTTGTCCGCCTTCAAGATAATCTGCGATACGAATTTCAACGGGCGTGAAACTGTCGTGAATAATGATTTTTTCGGTTGCCGTATCAATGATGCGACCGGTATAATCGATATGGGTATGTCGAGAATCCTTGATCCGGTTGCTATCGGAAGCTACGGCAGTGTTGACCGTAGCAATTTTGCCAGAATTTTCCACGTAGATGGTGGCGGTCTTGGAAGGGTCGCCAATCACGCGGAGGGAGATTGTTCCGGATTGGCTCGTGGTCCCTTGGATTCGGTCAAAGACCGCCTCACTCCCCGCACCCAAGCTAATAAGAAATATCTCGACTGAAGTTGGAAGGATAAATACTTGATCGAACGCGGGATCTCGGGAAGCATAACTGTTTCCTTGAAATAATGTATAGCGGTGAGGAGTAAGCGCAGTGTTGAAAGATACTCCGTATTTGCTTTCACTCTCTGAAGCTATCGTTTTGCTCTGGGCTAATTTGAGGATATTTTGGATCTGGTGTGTAGCGTTCGAGAGATCTGATTCTTTTTGAAACGAACGAAAGACAGGAACTGCGAGGGCTACTGCAGCAAAAAACATACCAAGCACCACGAGAGTTTCGATAAGCGTAAATCCTTTTTTCATGGTATCACTGAAAGCCACTTATCAATGAATACATGGGCTGAATCATGGAAATTGCAAAAAAACCAACTACGATTCCGACGAGAAGCATGAGAATCGGCTCTAAAATGGACGTGAGACTCTTTGCGGTATTCGTTACCTCGCTTTCAAAAAATTCTGCAATCTTTGCAAGCATAGAGCCGGTTTCTCCCGTCTCTTCGCCCACCTCAATCATCTGGGTGACCATCAAGGGATAGAGATGTTCGTATTCCTTCAAACTTGCCGAAAGTTTTGTTCCCTTGCGGACCTTTTCGGAAGATACGCTCAAGGACTCCCGGAAATGAAGATTCCCCACTACTTGAGACGTGATTTCCAGCGCTCGAACAATCGGAACTCCAGAAGAGATAAGGGAGCTTAATGTTCTTGTCATGAGAGCGGTGTTTGTTTTTTGAATAATACCTGATATGACGGGAACCTTCAAACTCCAAGTGTCAATGATTTGTTTGCCCATGGGTGTTTTTATCGCTCTCCAAAAAAGAAACACCAACAGAAAAAAGAGCGGAAAGGCGAGGTACCAGCGCTCTGCGAGAAAAGTGCCTGTTGCAATAACGAGCCGAGTGGTCAAGGGGAGATCTACCCCTAGTTCTTCAAAGGTCTCGGCGAGCTTTGGAACAACGAGCGTGAGCATCAAGACTCCTACTCCGATCATTGCCGTCACAATAACCGCGGGGTACATGAGCGCTCCTTTGATTTTTGATCGCAAGTCATACTCTCGCTCGAGTTGTAAAGTGAGATGGGAAAGTACCTCTTCTAATGTTCCAGATTCTTCTCCCGCTTTGATCATGTTGATGAATAACTCGGAGAATGCTTCCGGATGTACTCCCATCGCCTGCGACATGGTTTGTCCCTGGACCACTCGTTCTCGAACATTGGTGACGATGTCTCCGAAACGCTTACTTTTTGTCTGTAAGGCGAGGACATCGAGAGCCCTTGACAGGGGGACGCCAGAAGCTGCCATCACGTTCAGATTTCGCACAAAGAGAAGCCTTTCGGAAAGCGCTACCCCGCGAAATTTTTCAAAGAACCCAAAGAGATGGAATCCCCCCCTTTTTTTCTCATGGAGAACCGCACTCGTCGTCAGGTAGCCTTTGTCTCGCAAGATCCTTGCTAATTCGTGTTCGTTCTTGGCAATTTCAGTTCCTGATGTTCGCTCTCCTTTCGAAGAAATCGCGGTATAAAAGTAGGTAGGCATCTTATTCCATAATGACTCTTAGTACTTCCTCGAGGCTGGTTATTCCCTGGGCTGCTTTGATAAAACCATCTTCTACCATCGTGATCATGCCTTCTGCTTGCGCCTGGCTCTGGATCTTTTCGATGGAAGCATGTTGGATAATGAGTTCTTTGATCGTTTCGGTGACTGGCAATACTTCGTAAACCCCAATCCTTCCTTGATACCCATCAGGGCATTCGTTGCTTGGTTTTGGTTTCCAAAAAGGAGTATCTCGAATGGTTTGGTTTTGCTTGATCATTTTATTGGCGCGGAGAATCCTTGCCACTTTTTCGAGGTCACAATAGGAAGAGAAATTTTCAATATCTTTGGGCAGGAGATGATATTGCTCTTTTTCATCGCAGAGTCTTCGCACCAATCGTTGGGCTACCATCACATTCAGGGTAGAAGAAATGAGGAAGGGTTCTACTCCCATGTCAATTAAGCGGGGAATTGCTCCTGCGGCATTGTTTGTATGCAGAGTGGAGAGCACGAGATGTCCTGTCAAAGCAGCGTTGATTGCCAAGTTTGCAGTCTCTTGGTCACGAATCTCTCCGACCATAATGATATCAGGATCTTGTCTAAGAAGGGCTCGGAGACCAGATGCAAAAGTGACGCCAACTTTAGGCTGCACCTGTGTTTGATTGACTCTTGGCATGCGGTATTCAATGGGGTCTTCGACCGTAGAGATGTTCACTTCAGGGGTATTCAAGATCTCGATCATCGAATAGAGTGTTGTTGTTTTCCCAGAGCCGGTGGGGCCAGTGATTAACAGCATGCCTACGGGACGTTTGAGGTTTCGTTCGAGATGCTCGAGCGCTTCGTCTCGGAACCCAAGCTGTTCTAGAGTGTATGCTTTTGCGGTTTCAGAGAGCAAACGCATAACCACTTTTTCTCCGTCAAAGACCGGCAGTACCGAAACTCTCGTAGAATAGCGATACTCATCGGTTTCAATTTTAAATCTTCCGTCTTGAGGGAGCCGATGTTCATCTAGTTTTAAGTTCGCCAAGACTTTAATTCGAGCAACAATCCCGGAAGCCGCTTGTTTGGGGAGCACCATTGCGTCTCGGAGCACTCCGTCAATTCGATACCGCACAATAACCTCTTTTTCCGTGGGCTCGATATGAATATCAGAAGCGCGCTGCAAGATAGCATGTTTTAAGAGTGTTTCCACAATCCGGATCACGGGAAGTTCTTCTGCTACCTTTTCGAGCTCCTCTTTCTCTCTTTGGCCAATATCCCCTTCTTCTCTTATTGCTTTGATCCCAACAACCTCTTTTTTAATAATGTCTCCAAATTCTGCCTCGAGAGATTTGGAGTACTGCTGGAGCACCTTTTTGATACTTTCTGACGTTGTCAGGCGAGGGAGAATCTTCAAATCCGCCTTTTTCTTAATGAAATCAATAGTTGCCAAATCATTGGGATCGAGCATCGCCACCTCTAAATTCTTTCCCTTTCTCCGAAACGCGACAATGTTATACGATCTTGCGATGGGCTCGGGGATGATCTTGAGAATTTCATGGTCAACCTTCTCTTCGGAAAGATCTACAAAGGGAATCCCTAGGATGTATGCCTGCATCTTTATCAATTGCTCTTCAGAAAGAAGCCCCTGTGCCACCAGGATGTCCCCTAAGCGCTTTTGTACCTTCTTTGCCTTGCTTTCTGCCTCCTCGAGGTCTTTTTCTTTTACCAGTCCCGCATCAAGGAGAAACATCTTTAATTGTTGATCTTCCACTTGCATATTGTTCCCTATGACTTGTTGTTTTTTGCAAGTCGTTTGCCGTTAATCGCTCGTACCGTTACCTTTGAGGATTTTTCGAATCTTCTCTACCACTTCCTGTAAGGTGTAATTCGCTTTTACAAGGTAGGTGGTTGCTCCCAGATCAAGTACTTGTTGGATATTTTCCATTTGTTCTAAGTTCGTGAGCACAATCACGGGAATTGTTTTGGTCCCAGCAGCACCCTTTAATTGTTTGAGCACCTCAAATCCATCCATTTTGGGCAGTACAAGATCAAGAAGAATTAGATCGGGATGTTTCTTTGTTGCGAGCCTTAGCCCTATTTCACCATCGAGCGCGGGTATGATTTCAAAACCCTCTTTCGTTAACATGTCAGAAAAGGCTTTTTGAACAGCAGACTCGTCTTCAATAAAAAGAATTGTTTTCATATGGGACGCGAGAATGTTAGTGTGATCTATTGCTTTGCAGTAGGGATGGTAAACCAAAATGTCGACCCTTTGTTTTCTTCTGAAGCGAATCCAATGGTTCCACCCATCTTTTCTAGGAGCGATTTTACAATATACAATCCGAGACCAGAACCCTGGGTTTGGCGGCGTACGGCATTACTTGAACGGAAGAATTTTTGGAAGATAAACCTTTGATCTTCTTGAGGAATCCCAATCCCATTGTCTTGAACCTCTACTTGAAGGAGGTCGTCGAGCTGGCGATAGCGGACAAGAATTTTTCGGTTTTCTTTTCTTTCTCTCGAATCTTGGGAAGATTCTTGCCATGCATACCGGATTGCATTGTCTAAAAGATTTGCAACAATATGACGTACAAGGGAAGGATCGGTGACGATTTGAGCCATTTTTTCTCCCTCGATTTTTACTTCAATATTCGAGGCGTTGATGAACGACTGAAACTCCGAAAGAACAGTACGAAGGAGTTCCTCAAAGGAAAACTCTTTTTTCTGGAAAGGAAGGCTGCCCTGTTGGATTCGGGAGACCGTGAGGAGGTCTTCCACGAGTTCTTCCATGCGGCGAGTATTTTCTCTGATTATGTCAAAATACTCTCCTTCTTGCTCCGTTCGTTCCCCACCTTCCTCCCGAAGAAAATCCAGCCCCCATTTTACATTGGTGAGGGGGGAACGGAGTTGGTGAGAAACAATGCTGATAAATTCTGATTTAAGGCGATTGGCCTCGGCGAGCCTTTCGAAACTTCGCGTAATAACAAATGTAATTGCCAAAAGAATACCGGTAAGGAATAAAATAAAGAGAGTAGTAATTTGAGGATCTTCGATGTATTTTGTCCCCAATACATAAGAAAACAAGCTCGAAATAATAATGAGCGAGCCCATCATCAAAAAGAGAAACTGGGGACATTGCCAAAGAGGGATATTATATTTTCTACATTCTCCGAATATATCAAAAGGAAGAATAAGGGTGCGCATCGTCATATACCAGTATCATACCAAATTCAAAATCGAAACAACATACACCAAGGCAAAGTTGTCGAAACGATGCGAAAATGGTATATCATTCCCATTGGGTGTTTGTGTGGAGGGGTTTTGCCGCCCTCCCTACCCCTTCAGAGCGGGATGTGGTGTAATGGCAGCACGCGTGCTTTGGGAGCATGCAGCCCGAGTTCGAATCTCGGCATCCCGACACAAAAACGAAGAAATTTTGCTTGCAAAATTTGCACAGGAGGGGTCGGGAGGATTGGGTATCCTCCCGTGAAGGAAAACAGCGAACGCAGCGAGCGTTAGAAACCGTGGGTTTCTAAGGAGCGCTCTGCGCGATGCGGGTGTAGCACAGTGGCAGTGCATCAGATTTCCAATCTGACCACGTGGGTTCGATTCCCATCACCCGCTCCACATACAAGACCACCCCTTGAAGGTGGTCTTGGTGTTATCTCGCGTATTCCACAAATCGGTTCTCGCGCACAAGAGTAACCTTAATTTCCCCTGGATACCTTAATTCTTCTTCGATTCGGTTTGCAATATCTTTTGCAAGTTTTTGAGAATCCAAGTCAGAAAGCTCTTGAGGTTTTACGAACACCCGTATTTCTCTTCCTGCTTGAATCGCGTAGGCTTTTTCGATGCCGGCAAAAGAGGTGGCGAGATTTTCCAATTCTCCGATGCGTTTGAGATAGTTTTCGAGGGTATCTTTTCTTGCTCCAGGCCTGGAAGCCGAGATGGCATCAGCTGCCTGGACTAGAATTGCTTCGATAGACTCGTAGGGGTAGTCTTCATGGTGAGATTTCATTGCATCGATCACCTCTTTCTCGACACCGAATTTTTCCAAAATGCGCATGCCAATCTCCACATGGGAACCTTCCACTTGATGATCGATGGCTTTCCCAATATCGTGGAAAAGTCCTGCTTTTTTTGCAACAGCTCTATCTGCTCCAGTCTCTGCCGCAAGGGCCGAAGCTAAATACGCTACTTCGATTGAATGTAAAAGTACATTCTGCCCATAGCTCGTGCGAAACTTCAGCCTTCCTAAAAGCTGGATAAGTTTGGGATCTAATCCCACCACTCCGAGTTCGTATACGGTAGCCTCTCCTGCTTCTTTGATTTGAGCGTCAATCTCGGATTGCACCCTTGCAACCTCTTCCTCTACACGAGCGGGATGTATTCTTCCATCTTTGATCAAACGCTCCAATGCCACTTTTGCAATATGTCTTCGTAAGGGATCGAAGCCCGAGATTACCACAGCTTCAGGAGTTTCATCAACCACAATCTCTACTCCTGTCGCGCGCTCTAATGATCGGATATTTCTTCCCTCCTTTCCAATGATCTTCCCTTTGATATCCTCCGAAGGAAGCATTACCGTCGTAGTGGTGATCTCCTGCGCTTGAGGAGCTGCATTTTTTTGGATGGCGTATGCGATAATCTCTTTTGCCCTTCGTTCAAAGCGCTCTCCTCCTTCGGCCTCTAACTTTCGCATCCTTCCAAGAATATCTTTTTCATATTGTTTCTCGAGCTGGGAGAAAAGTTCTTGTCGCGCTTGATCTCTCGAGAATTGGGCAATGGTTTCAAGTTTTTCGAGCGCCTCATTTTTGGAGGCTTCTATTTCTTTCTCTATCTCCTTGAGATGTTCACCTCCTTTGTGAAGCTCCCTGTCTCGCTCTTCAGACTCGGAAATTTTCTTATCAAGAATCCCTTCACGTTTGAGCAACAACTGCTCGGCTTTGAGCAGTTCTTTCCTTCGTTCATCCTCTTGGAGCTTTACAGCCTCGATAATCGCTGTTGCTTTTGACCGTCCCTCCCGAAGAATTTTATCGCTTTCTTGTTGAGCCTGCTTGATCTTTTGCTGGAGTTTTTGTTCAATTGTCCCCGCTCGTCGCTTTGCAATTGATTGACGAGCATAATATCCAATGATAGATCCGGCGGCAAGCGAAAGAACACCTATGAGAAGTAGGATAAGTTGGTTCATGGATTTGGTTGAACAGTTGGATTTGTCTCATAAAACCCAAAAGCCAAAATCAAAATTCTTTATTAATACTCCAATATATCATTTTCATTTGAGTTGTCAATTTTTTCTCTTTGCCGCATCCTTACAAAAAAACCACCCTTTCGAAGGGTAGGATTCAGGGAGAAAATTTCCTTCTACTTTTGCTCGTCAATAACTTCGTCTACGAGGCCATAGGTCTTTGCTTCTTGGGCAGAGAGATAGAAGTCTCGATCCGTATCCTTCTCGATTCTTTCTAAGGGTTGACTGGTGTGCTTGGCCAAAATCGTATTCAGTCGCTCTTTGATTTTTACGATTTGTTTTGCGGTAATCTCTATTTCTACTGCTTGACCCGTGACTCCTCCGAGTGGCTGGTGAAGCATGATTTGGGCATTCGGAAGCGCGAAACGCTTGCCTTTTGTTCCAGCAGCAAGCAATACCGCTCCCATGGAGGCTGCCATTCCCATGCATACGGTGGAGATGGGGCATTTTATATACTGCATAGTGTCGTAGACTGCAAGCCCTGCCGTTACGATTCCTCCGGGAGTGTTGATGTAAAGTTTAATATCCGCCTTGGAATCCTTGGATGCTAAAAAAAGGATTTGCGCAATCACTGAATTCGCAACCACATCGCTAATGGGAGCACCCAAAAAGATGATTCGTTCTTTGAGGAGCCGCGAATAGATATCGTATGCTCGCTCTCCGTATTGAGATTTTTCGATAACTGTTGGGATGAGATTCATACAAATGGCTTGGCTAAGCCTTCAAGGAACCGAAGAGTTTTTTCGTGTTGGATTACATCTTTAGTATACTCTCGAAGCTTCAAGAGGTCAACATCTCCGGTTGTTGTTTTCGTAGCCTCGTAGTGCTGCAAAATCCGATTGACTTCTTCTTCAATTTCGTTTCCACTCGCTCCGATGTTTTCTCTCATCGCTATCTCACGCAGTATGAAAAATTTCTTTATGCGTTTTTGAGCTTCAGATTCAAAAGAGGCAAGGAGTTCTTGTTCAGTTTTGTTGATCTTCTGGAGATATTGGCCAAATTCCACTTGCAACATCTCTGCCGTTTCTTTCTTTACATCTTTCAGCAGTTGCCCCTTCTCTCGTTCTATTAATATCTCTGGGATTTCTACCCTCGTTGCTTTACTAATGCTTTCGAGGATTTCCTGGCTAATCCTCTCTGACTCTTGGATTTCTTTTTCTTGCTGTAAACCCCCTTTCAGGATTTCTTTTAGTGTTGCAAGGTCTTGAAAATTTCCGAGCGATCTTGCAAAGTCATCTGAAATCTCGGGGAGGCTTCCGTCTTCCCGTTTTCTGTTTTCTTGGAGAAAAGAAAGGGCTTCTTGGATGTCCTGCTCTTGTACTGATACCTGTTTTTTTTGTACCGCGGAAGCCAGCTTTCGATAATCGGGGAGCTCGACCTCTGGAAGTACTGCTAGGGTGATCTTGGCCACAAAAGGATTGCCCAGAGCCATCTTTGTAATCTTGACTTCGGGTTCTCCAAGCGCGTCAAGGCGTTTTTCTTCTACAACTTTCCTATACGCATCGACGAGCGCTAACTGGGCCATCTGGATTGAAATTCGTTCTTGTCCCACGTCAACCTCTACGATAGAAAGAGGTGCTTTGCCAGGCCGAAACCCGGGCTTCTCGAAATTTTTTTGGATCGAAGTAATTGCCTTTATTTTGTAGGCATTAAATTCCTCTGTCGGAATGTCAATCTCAATCTCAAGTTGTGATTTCGGAAGTTTTTTGAAAGAAAAATTCATACCAGCCGCAAGCTGTATGTTGGCTATATTTTATCCTTTGTTTCTTGCGCCGGTTCCTCGTCCTTTTCTGCTTGTTCTTCTTGAGCCTCTTGCATTTCTACCTTTTGTCCTCCGGGGGTGCGGATATCAATTTTCCAGCCCGTGAGTTTTGCTGCCAATCTTACATTCTGTCCCTCTCTTCCAATTGCGAGAGATAGCTGGTCTTCTGGTACGAGCGCAAGAGCTTTATTCCTTGGCAGTATCTCTGCCTGCAGTACCTTTGCGGGAGAGAGGGCGTTGGCAACATAGATTTCAGGATCCTCCGACCACGCAATAATGTCAATTTTCTCTCCTCCGAGTTCATTGATCACTGCTGATACCCGCGTCCCTCGTTGCCCTACCATGGAACCTACGGGATCCACCCCTTCTTCGTGAGACATCACCGCAACTTTCGAACGAGATCCTGCCTCTCTTGTAATTCCTTTAATCTCCACGGCACCGGCTGAAATCTCCGGAACCTCAAGCTCAAAGAGCTTCGAAATAAATTTTGGATACATGCGAGAAAGAAGCACCGCAGGACCTTTTGGAGAATCTTCTACCTTCAGTACATAAAACTTCAGTCGCTGTCCTGCTCGGTAGAATTCTCCCGGAACCTGTTCTTCGGGAGGAAGAACTCCGAGGGTTTTCCCCAAATCCACCAAAACAATTTTCCCTTCGATTCGTTGTACAATTCCAGATACGAGCTCGCCTTCCTTTGACTGAAATTCCTCTAAAATTGTTTGACGTTCTGCTTCTCTGATCTTTTGCAGAATCACTTGCTTTGCAGTTTGAGCAGCAATCCTTCCGTAATCTGTTTTGCTATCCAGCTGTAAGGCAAGTTCCTCTCCGGCCTTGATTTTCGGATCAACCTCCTTTGCTTCTTTCAGCATCATGTGCCGTTCCGGGTTAAATCGTACCTTCCTTTCCCCCTGGGTAAACTCTCCCTCTTCTCTGGGCACCTCTTTGTCTGCCCTCATCTTTTCTAATTCTTCTTCTGAATAGATCATGCTTTCATCCACGACAAGTTTTACCTGCCAAAACTCAACCATTCCGGTGTCGAAGAGAAGCTTTGCTCGAATGTTTTGCCCCCTTTTTCCAAATTCTTTTTTGTAGGCAGCTGCAACTGCCTGTTCGATGGTCTCCACAATGCGTTCTCTGGGAAGTCCTTTTTCTTCTGCAATGCTGTCAATCAATAATGAAAAGTTTTTAAAATCAATCATATGGAGATTTGAGATGAAATGATGTCCGCTTCCGGACATCCACTTTAGAGATAGTCTATCGTGAACGCAGGTGATTGTCAACCGTTGAAACCCCGGTACTTCTCTTTTGGGGGGTGAATATGCTATGATTCATCCCATAGATCAAGTAAATCAAAAAAGAATTCTATGAAGCATCCCTTAAATTTTGATGACACTTGGTCGCAGATGCGCTTGCGGCCGCCTCAACGTTGGTATACATGGGAGATTATTGAACCCTACATTAAAGAGGCACAGTCACGTCTTGAGATAGGCGCTGGTATCCTGCCTAAATTTCCTATCGAGGGCACCCATTTCCTCGACACAAGCGCGAGTGCGATTCAAAAACTCCAAGAGCAGGGTGGGAAAGGAGTTGTTTCTGACGCGGCAAGCCGCTTCCCATTTGAGAATAATACGTTCGATCTTATAGGCACGTTTGAGACTCTTGAGCATTTGACCCATCCGGAAGCAGCAATTCGGGAAATCAATCGAGTGCTTAAGAGCAATGGACTTTTTCTATTCTCGGTTCCCATTCGCCAGAAATACTGGTCAAGGTGGGATGAGTTTGCCGGCCACATCCAGAGATTTGAACCGAGAGAACTCGAGAGATTACTCGAGAAAGAAGGATTTTTGGTAGAACATTGCTACAATACGTTACGTCCAACGAGGTGGACCTTCCTTGTTTTTCGATATACCTCGCGGGTTTGTTGCGCCCTCTTTTTCCATTTCCCTGAATTCTTTTTCGATTTTATCTTCACGCCCCAAACATGGATTAGGAGAAAAATCATGAAGGCGCAGCATTACTCAACCCTGCGGGAGATGGCGCCTGACAACGCAAACGTGTTCGTGGTTTGCAGAAAGCAAGGAAGAGATTGAGACTATCGTAACTGCCGCAATTTTCCTTTGCCCATGGAACGTACTTGTTTGGTCTTCAAATCAACGATCGCTGCCGTGTGTTCATCAATGCCCCATACATGTTCTTGGGGAGGAAGCATCTGGAACAATGTTTCAAACCTCTCTTTCCCCATGTAGCAGTGAGAGGTGTCGGTTTTTTTACCTCCCTCTCGGTTGTTAAAGTGAGGAATGATGGTGAGCTCTTGGAAAAATGGGGGATAGAAATTTAATCCCTCTTTCCAGTGGAGAGGAGTTCCCACCTTGTAGATTTCATAGACAGGAAGAGCAAAGTGAGAAAAAGCGATCGTCGCAGCAGAAGCAAGAGAAAGAGTAACTCCTGCCGCTACCCGCTCCCCAATTTTTTCACACAAGAGCGTGTTTCTCAAATGGTCAATTGCATAGGTCGGACTTCCGGGACCGGTAAAAATATAATCTGCGGTATCTAATGGGTAGAACACACGGGGGTCATTTGCCTGCTCTTTGGTGTTTGCATAGATAATGTCTATCTTGGGATGGTAATTTGCGAGGTGCTCCACAAAAAATTCAGCAATTTCCTCATAGACCACTTTCACATTCGGTTGAAATCCCGCAGGCGTGGAAATGACCGCAATGGAAATTTCGTCTTTCTCCATCTTCTCGAATACCGAGTTGTGGATTCTTGCGCCCGTTGCAGAGATCTCACCAGAACCGAAAAGGACCAAAGAAGATTTCTTTGGCGCCGTATATTCTTCTGTTTTGGAAACTTCTGTTCCTTCGGGAGCATCCCTTAGCTCATAGCCCAGCGCTTCAATTTTTTCTCGCAGAGCGTCACTTTCTTTATATCGTTTTGCCCTCCGCAGTTTTTCTCGTTCTTCAATGAGTTTTTGAACTTCCCGTGGAATAATCTCCATAGTTTAACATCGATCTTCGATTATCATGGTCTCTACTGATGTCCTGGGCACCGCGTAGCTCCCGAGAATTTGCAACTGGGCGAATCGAGTGGGATATTCTAAACTTTGCGCGAAACCATTTTGAGGGAAACTAGCCCGCCTCCGCTTCCCGCCTGTGCCGAGGCTTCGGGGCGCAGGTCTGGCGGCGCGGGAATGTATTTCCCACCAAGTCCTTTCCTTTCTCTCCGTCTGCTTGGGCTTCGCCCAGATTTTTTTCAGAGGAAATTTTTAAAACAAAAGGGTGGCCGATGGGTTAAGTTTTAATTCTATTCAATAATTCCGCAATTGCAACCCATCAATTCTTTGATAATCACTATCATTAGAGACAAGAATAGCGCCGTTGGTTTTTGCAGTCGCCCCAATGAGCAAATCATCGATATCAAGCTTGGATAATCCCTTTTGATCAATTATTTTCTCTATCTCGCTTGCTTCTTCGGCTTCTCTCTCGCCGAATGGCAATACTTCTAGTTTTTGCCTTAATTCGTTAAAACTCTGTATCTTATTTTGGTTTTGTTCCTTACCTCTCAAAATCTCAAAAAGAGCTACTGAAGCAATAGCCGTTATAGCGAGAGGAGCATTTTTGATTTCTTCATAAACCAAAATGGCATTTCCCATGCCATTTAATAGGTTTATAATAAAATTAGTGTCCAAACAATATTTGGTGTTTTCTCGCAAAGTCATCATTGAAGCGTTTCTTAAATAAATTAAGTTTTTCTCTCATTTCTCTCGCTTCATCCTCAGTTAATACACCAATAAAACTTTCCCGATAAGTTTCTGGGTAATCGGGCAAAGCGGGGCGGGGATATTTTACCCGCAAAAACGACCAAATGTTTGCGCTCGAAGTATTTTCAGGCTCCAGATAAATGCCAGATGGAAATAATAAATCCCCCGGCAATATATCTGCGGGCATTGTTGTTGTATATGTTCCAAGTGTTAGAGTTATACCGCTCATATTAGTTTTTCTTTACCCACGACTGCGATTCAAAATTGATATCAATCGCGGGCTGATTATTTCTAATATCTTTTTTTACTTTCCCTGAAAAAGTGAACTGATACGATGAATCCGCTGTTTCGAGATACGCTCCGGCCCTGTCAATGTCGGCCATATCTTTTCCTGCTAGTAATTCGTTCGGGTGGAACGGCTGACCGAGCTTCATTTCCGTAGCGTATGCCTCGTATAACTCTCGCATAATCTTATCAAGTCCGTCCTGCGCTTTTTCTATTTTCAAACCAAGATCGGCGGCTTCATCCCGATCAATGGGGTAAGCATGAATCGTAATATCACCTGTTATTTCTTTGATTATTTTTTTAATTAATTCGTCGTCTTTTTTCTTGTCCATATGTAGCCAAAGTAATCGCTCGGTGAGTAAACGAGTCATGCGATATGCTCGATAAGCATTACCAATAGATAGCGGGTGTAATTTGTCCACGAGAAGCTTATAAGCGTCAATCATCTGTTCACTTTTCACTTCCGCTTTTTCTTTTGCAAAAAGTAAGTATGAATTAAGGTCTTCCACGCTCACTTCAAGTTTCTGCTGGGGGTTAGCGGGGTTCTGCGGATTAAATGGGTGGCCAGTGGTCGGGTCAACCGGCGTAAGTTCGCCCAGTTTGCCCATTACAATAGTATCAGCGCCAAGACAAATAAGCGTTCCCGCGCTATGCGCTTTATACGGAACTAGTACCTCAAATTCATCACAATGGTTGCGGATTAGTTTTACAATACGAATTGGCGCAAGCATATCGCCGCCGCTTGTGTATAAAAGCAAACTGATTTTCTTGACTTTGCCGATACTGTCAAGCAGATTACCAAGAAGCGGAATGACGTCGCCCGCAATTTTTGTAGCAAAAGGCGGCCTATCGCCGGTAGCGTAGGAAATAACGCGTGATTTACGTTCACCTTCAAGTTTTTTAATTAGTTCGGCTCTAGTCATAGTATTATCCTAATCTATTGCCAATAATAACAATTTCTAACAATTTTGGCAAATAAAAATCTTCTGGAAAGTTTGGTGGACCTAGGGAGAATCGGACTCCCGTCTCCACAATGCGAATGTGGCGTCGTACCACTAGACCATAGGCCCATCAGAATTATCAAGGCGAACAATTGGTGTGCTGGTTAAGCGTTCACCATGAATCCGTTTCGTATGTGTTCGACCAATGCTCCAAAAACTTCGTTGGAGAGCTGATGCTGTTCATTCATTTTGAGGAGATCAGGTGCTTTCGGCCAGTAGATATCCCGGAATGACACTTGGGCGAATTGCCGGTCCGTCGCATAGCGCGGCACAACGTGGAAGTGCGGTTCAGGGTTGACCATCATGAGCATGAAGTAATTGATTTTATCATATTGGAAAAGGGCTTGGAGGGTGCGTTCAATCTGCGGAATGACGACTGCCAATTCCTCGAATGCCGCGACAGGAATTTCCGAGAAGCGCGTCTCGTTGCCCTTCCTGATGAGAAGGAGTGAGCCGAGTGTCGCCTGTTTGGGGTGAACCAACACCAACCACTGCCGGTATTCGTGCGCCAGCGTCTCGGGGTAGCCAAATTTTTTCAGGGTTTCGGCAAGCATTCGGAGCGCTGGGATTCGAACCCAGACTAAATCCTCCCGAAGGACTCGTGCTGCCGTTAACACTACGCTCCGATAATGTGGTACGGGGCAGGCATGCGTGCGATGTTCTGTAGCGAATGCAAAGTGTTCTGCCTGGAGGTTGCCATTACTCGAATCGTCGGCGCATCACATTTTTTCAGAATTGTAAGATACTGCGGAAGAAACAAAACAGGAAAATGACTTTTTACGTATTCAAGCCGAGAACCCTTCGTCAATTGTTTAATGTCTTTTGGGGAAAAGTTGTGAACATGAATCTTTCTGCAGAGAAATGGTTTTCGATACACAAAGATTGCCGAACGTAGTGCGAACATTCCGCGGATGAGTTCTGCGGGATATACGATTACAATTTTTCCTTCGGGCTTCAATACTCGCTCCATCTCTTGGAATACTTTCTTTGTATTTGGAATATGCTCTATCGTATGGAGGCTGTAGATTTTGTCAAAGGACGCATCAGGAAAAGGAAGGTCGGTTGCGTCAGCTATCTGGAGGTTTTCGGTGACCCCATGTTTGATAGCTTGGGGATTTATATCGACTCCCCACGCATCTATTTCCTCCTCTTGCATTCTTTTTACCAGAAATCCTCGATTGCATCCAACCTCTAAAATACGCTCTTTCGTTTTGGGTGCGAGATACTTTTTCACGGTCTCAAACATCGGAGCATCAAAACGCACAAGAAACGCGTACCTCCTTGAATTATATTCCATACTATTTTTATCGAACCCAGTATTTTTGTTTGGTGATTTCATCCCTTTGGGTTTCAAGTTTTTCGACTTCTTGCTTTGACCCTTTTGCCAGCTCACGAAGCCTTTCATCTCCCATGATTCCCAATTCCTTTATTCGTGCGACGAGGAAGTCTTGTTCATTCCTCTTTGGGTCATCTAACACCTCGCCCAATAAAATTTCAAGGATCCATCCTACTTTCGGGCCCGGAGTGATCTGGAGAATCTCCATAATGTCTTTGCCATTCGCCTTGAGCATCTTGGGGGAAAGAGGGTCTTGAGATACTTTTTCAATAAGGTACTGCCAGTGACGTAACTTGTAAGGCTCGGCCTTGGGTACCCCAGAGCCTATTCTATCTGCCATGCGCACGCAGAGCAAATCTTTCATGTCGCCTAAGCCCATCTTTCTTATGAGTCTTCTCACCGAGGATTCCGTAACCTCGTCTACATTGTAGTAAAACATGTGGTATCGAATGAGCTTTGATATTTTCTCGATCTCTTTCTTGGGAAACTTCAAGCTCGCCAAAATGTTTCCTGCCATATTCGCTCCCACAATTTCATGATTGTAGAATGTCGAGTCTGGCCCGTCTCCCTGTTTTACTCTTGGTTTTGCAACGTCGTGGAGCAACGAAGCCAGTCGTATTTCGAGATTCCAGCTTTTGTCTGCGGCATACTGAAGCGTGCGAAGATTGTGTTCCCAGACGGTATAGATGTGGTGCTTATTTTGAGCAACCCCGTATCCTTCCTCGAGTTCTGGAAGAATGAATCGCAAAAGTCCTAGCTCGCGAAGAACTGCGATACCGGCCGAAGCATTTTTGGACATGATGATCTTGATGAATTCATCTCGAATACGCTCTCGAGAAATTTCTTTCAATAAGGAAGCATTTTCTTGGATCGCTTGTTTTGTTTTTTGTTCGATCTGGAATTCGAGTGCCGTGGCAATTCTGGCAGCTCTCATCATGCGCAGGGCATCTTCACTGAAACGTTCTTGCGGATCGCCAACCGCTCTAATCACCTTGCCTTTCAGGTCTTCTTGTCCACCAAAGGGATCAATCAACACGGATTTGGACTTTCTTTGGGGTTTGGAATTTGAGGCTTGAGACTTCAGCTTGAGGGCCATCGCGTTTACCGTGAAATCACGTCGCGAGAGATCCTCTTGGATTGTCTTTGCATATCGCACCTCTTCAGGCCTTCTTCGATCGGTGTAGCGAAATTCAGCTCGATAGGTGGTAACTTCAATCTCTTTTAATTTTGGGTTTTCGCTTCCGGTAAGAACTGTCACCGTGAAAAACCTGTTCTCATAGAAATTGTGGGGGAATACTTGCTGAATCTCTTCTGGTTTGGCGTTCGTGGTAACGTCCCAATCTTCCGGTTCTCTTTCAAGCAGCAAATCCCGTACGCATCCTCCTACCACATACGCTTCAAATCCTCTGCGTTCGAGCTCCGAGACAATGAATTGCGCCTCTCTTGGTATCTTCATAAGTGCTTCTATCGTATCTTACATCATTGAATTTTTCAATGGATTTCGATATGATATAAAGAAGTATTGTCCCTGTGGTGAAACGGATATCATCCGGGGCTTCGGACCCCGTGGTCCAGGTTCAAATCCTGGCAGGGACACACGCAATTTAAGGTGTATGAATTATACGATTTAGATCATATTCTCCATGTTCATTGGAGTAGCAGAGTGGGTTGATCGTAGAGGTAAATGGGGGGATAACGTAAAAGCGTACCTATGTTATGATGGATACAGAAGGGCGATAAAACCCTCTTTGCGAAAGTTCCCATGCAGAAAACTCTTATCAAAAACAGAATGATCATCCTTTATGCTCTTGGGGCCGTGGGGATGCTTTTGCTCTCGTTATTCTTTCTATTGGTGCTCGAGAATTCTTCTCTTGCACAAGCTGCTATCCGAGAATGTCCAATTGAACAAGAAATAGTACAGCCAGTAGATATAATGCTTGTAGTGGATGATTCTGGCAGTATGCGGACAGAGCATAGATATAAAGGGGCGAGGGACGCTGCGCTTGCTGCTGTAGATTTTCTTTTTGAAAAGTCTCCAGAGAGTAAAATGGGGGTGTTCTTTATGAATAAGGTCGGGCGTGGCGATCCTGGACCACCACCCCCTGTCGAGACTGTTGAGATCTCTTTGTTAGATAAGACCAAAATCGTTGACATCAAGAATGCAATCAACAAACTTGATGATTGTGAGGACCCCGTCGACGATCTTGACTGCAGGGTTGAACGCACAGGCGCCACTCCTACACTCGAAACAATCAGAGATGCGGCAGATCAATTGAATATCACTGATACTCGCAAGGATGTGATTCTGTTTTTCACCGACGGAGCTTGCGAACACTGCCATTTTACAACCCCGGCGGAAGCAGGACAGATTCTCATTGGTCCTCTTCCAACTCCTCCCGGCGCAACACCCATGCTTACTGCTAATCAGAGGGATAAAATAACACGAGCTGGAGTAGGATTTCAATTATCAGAAACCGAGAAGCTTCCGGCCTATCTTGGTGACCACAATTTATATTTCGGAATACATACTCCCCCCCACCCACGTGTGAATCCATATTTCGACTATGTAAAATCATTGGTAAGTGACCCAGCTAAATTTGCAAAAAATGCTCCGACAAAAGAAGAACTCGAAACTATATTAAAAGGGATAATCGCAGAAGTTATAAAAAGAGATCCTCCTGAAGATTTCGATTTTGACGAAGATGGAAAGTGGCCAGTATACTGCAAGGATGTGCCAGGGAATATCTGTGGGAAGCTAAAACCAGATGGAGGAAATTGGCCAGAGTGTACGGATTACTATGACAAACCTTCAGACTTTGGTGCAGACGATGCGACGTGGCTCGATGCATTTCGTGGTTCTCTTGGAAAAGATCTTGATGGGGATGGTACGGATGTTGCTGATGGCCGTCTTCCTCAAGGTTTCCCTCTCTCTGGGGGCAAAGATTGGTATGACAACCCCTTCACAGGAGACCTCGGATCTTTCAAGCCAGCCATTACCCAGTTAAGTCATACCCTCAATGACCTCGATCTTGATACGTATATCACCCAGAGCTGGCGAGATCGCTTTGGAGAAGGAGATAGAGTAGAACCAGCCATCGCAGACGTTGCAATCAGCGCGCAAGATGGCAAGAACAGAGGAGGATGCGTATTCCCAGGAGCTCTCGAAGAAACATGCTCTGACTGTACTGCCCATGTCCCAGATCCTGCTACGGGAAGAGTGCCTCCTACCAAAGTAAATCCTTCAGAGACGAATCCCAAGGATGTGTGCCAGTTGGAAGCATACTACGAAGACCTAGGATTGAAGATTGTCTATCCTGGCCCAGATGCCGATATCAATGCCTCTACACCTCCCAATCCCTTCCAAGGCAAGAAGCTCCTTGCGGTAGCTGCTCAATGCAAAGACGGAGTGGACAATGACATGGATGGTCAAGAAGATGATGCGGATCTCAAGTGTCCCAAGGCTGGAGGGCTGGTTCCCTGCGGAAGAACCTCTGATAACCCGCTCACCGAGAATGACGAAACCATCTCTTGCAACCTCTGTCATCTTTTCAAGATTCCCCACAACATCATCACGTTCCTCCTCGTTCCCTCTTCCTTTAACAACGGATTTGCTATTGTTCCGCTTATTGGTATATTATTGCTTGTCATCGGAGGGATCTACTTTCTTACTTCTGCGGGAAGCCCCCAACGCCTGGGAGCAGGCAAGAACATCTTCACCGCAGTCATCGTTGGATTCTTCCTCATCTACGGTGCTTGGCTTTTCCTCAATCTCTTTCTCATGTTTGTTGGAGTAGCTCCATGGACTGGATTGGAGAACTGGTGGCAGATTAAATGCGAGGTGTAATACCAATGTACGCCCCCATAGCTTCCTCCTTCGCTCTCCCTGCGGTCGAGCTTCGGAAGGACAAGCATCTTAGTTCTACGCATTGCTTGCCCTGCGAAGCTCTGTCGTAAGACAGAGCGAAGTAGGGCCCCCATAGCTCAGTTGGAAGAGCAGTTGCCTCTTAAGCAATTGGTCGCAGGTTCGAGTCCTGCTGGGGGCACCA
>ERZ1292623.1129-Hain-H51-01um-R1-1129-length-26448-cov-5_pt1 | contig 26448 bp, 29 predicted proteins | sample MGYA00564398_ERZ1292623 | MGnify/ENA primary metagenome ERZ1292623 (study PRJEB36523, sample SAMEA6512633) | groundwater metagenome | collected 2019-01-07 | study: AquaDiva: Metagenomics assemblies of 32 groundwater samples | reverse complement strand
GTTGGCGGACGCCATTAGAAGCTATGAGTGTTGCACTTGCAGGTTGAATTCGCCCGTTTTGAGCTTGACAAAAATGAATGAATATGCTACACTAAATATTGGTCAGCAGCCAAATGTGGAGAACATCATGGTACAGACAGAGAAGCGCGGCGACCTCTTCAACGACGGTCGCATCCGCGTTCACACGAACCACTGCGGAGAGATTTTCGTCGATGACGTCCAAAACGACGTCCAGATGAGAATTTCCCAAAGCAGTCGCGGGCTGGGCTTCACCACTTTTGGTGGTGGCCGAGTCCAACCGACAGTGGTTGCCGGTAGCATTGGCTACGAGGTCGTTCCTCGCTAGTCATCGCCGCACCACAGAGCGCCACTCCTTGGCCCTCTGAGGTGCGGCGTTTCTGTTTTTATAAATATTCAATAAAAAGAACGACCGTTATAAGTATTGAATATTTTACAAGCAAGCAAGCAATCGCTACATAGGACTACCCTATGTATTTTGCTGTGAGTCAGACTCACGGGATTTATTGCTCGTGGGAGACGGCTATGTCGAGCAGGGCTGAAGCTATGAGAGACGCGGCGTCGGCGCGGGCAAAAGCGCGCGCGGCGTTCTGCATCGCGTGCACTAGCGGTTCATGGCTCAAAATACGGTTTATTTCCGAAACAAGAAGCCCCGGTGTGAGATTGTTTTGCTCAATGACTACGCAAGCCCCTGCTCTGGCGTATGAGTACGCGTTTTTTGTCTGATGGTCTTCGGCGGCGCTCGGGAGCGGAACAAGAATGGACGGCAGGCCCCACGAAGCGATTTCGAAAATGGTAGAACCGGCGCGCGAGATGACAAGGCTTGCCGCTCCCGCGGCCATGCGCGTCGAGAGGTCGTTGAGGTAGCCTACGGAGTGATACCGCGCAAGGTTCGGATTGTCCCCCATTATAACTTTGGCGCGGTTTGAAACATCCTTTAGGTTGTCTTCGCCGGTCTGGTGGATGACTTGGTACTTTTCCAAAAGTTGCGGCAATGCGGCAAGCAGCCCCTCGTTTAAAGCTTGAGCGCCCTGCGAGCCGCCGGTGGCATATATCACCGGCAGCCCTTTTTCGAGTTTAAAAAACTCGAAAGCCCCTTCGCGCGTCGGCGTCAAAACCGCCTTGCGGATAGGATTGCCGGTGTGGGCCACTTTGTCTTTGGGAAAGTAACCTGCCGCCTCGGGGTATGAAACGGCGATTTTTTTAGCGAAGGCGCCCGCCCACCGGTTGACGCGGCCGGGGATCGAGTCGGACTCGTGGATTATTACGGGGATTTTAAAAAGTTTGGCCGCAAGCAGCGTCGGGAAGGACGCGTACCCGCCCTTGCCGAAGACCACATCGGGGTAGAGGAAGAATATCCGCAGGACAGAGCGCATAACCCCCCACCCTGTTTTAAATAAATCAAAGAAATTAAGAATAGAGAAATAATTTCTGATTTTGCCGGCAGAGGTCGGTACAAACCTGATGCCGTTGGCTATGAGCATCTCGCGGTCGTACGGCTCGGGCGCGGCATAGATAAGCTCCGGTTCAAGCAGTTTGCGGTCGCGCACAAGGTCGTTAAGCGCCTCCGCCACCGCTATAATCGGGTAAAAGTGCCCGCCCGTCCCTCCGGCTGTAAAAAGAATTTTCATTTTAAGATTTCATTCTGCGCGATACAGACAGTATAACGCCCACTTCAGCTAGCGCGATGGCGAGCGATGTGCCTCCGTGCGAGACAAAAATAAGAGGCAGGCCGGATAAGGGAATAAGCCCGAGCGTAGAAGCTATATTCATGAACGACTGTCCGGCGATAATTATTATGAGGCCGACAACCAGCAGTCCGCCGAACGGATCCGGCGCGCGCGCCGCAATGCGCAGGCCCAGCAGCGCAACTGCGGCATACAAAAGCACGAGCGCAACCGAACCGAGGAATCCGAACTCCTCCGCCGCAACGGCAAATATGGAATCGCCGATAGGCTCCGGCAGGTAAGAAAACTTTTCTATGCTTTGCCCGAAGCCTTTTCCCGACCATTGGCCTGATCCGACGGCAATTAACGATTGGCTTATCTGCCAACCGGCGCCTTGCGGGTCTTGCGAGTGATTTATAAAAGTTATAAAACGCTCCGCGAGATACGGTCGTTGGTATGCAACCGCTCCCAAAGCAATAAGCCCGATGAGCGCCAATAAAAGCAGGTGCCGCATCCGCCCGCCGGCGGCAAACAGCACAGCGGCGCATGCAAGCAAAATAATCGCGGCGCCGTCGGTATCCGGCTGCAGCAGCAGAATGCCTGCGGAAAGCCCGCCGACAAGAGCAAGCGGGAGCACTCCGCCGCGCCAAGTGTCCGCATGCCGCATGCGGGAGGCGTATATTCCGGCTATAAACGCGACTGCCGCGAACTTAAGCAGCTCCGCCGGCTGAAACGTAACCGGCCCAACCGATATCCAGCGCGCCGCGCCCTTGAGCGTGAGGCCGATTCCGGGCACGAACGTAAGCAGCGTTAAAAATAACGCGAACGCAAAAAAATACGGAGTATACGGCCGCCATGTACGGTAGTCTATGCGCGACAAAATAACGAGTGCGACGCCGCCGCACAAAAACCCGAGCAGAAGCTGATTTACCGCGACCGAGGTAAAGCTCGCTCCCCCGCGCGCCAAGAGCCCGAGCGCGGCTGAGGTAAATATAAGAAGCCCAAACACGACCAATACTAAAAATACGAGCAGAAACGGAGTGTCAACTGATTTGCCTTTTGTCATTTGTGATTTGCTGTTTATAGCAACGCTATTGACATGCCGATAATCGCGGAGACTACCCCGACTATCCAATAGCGCATGGTTACCTTGTAGGGCGGCCAACCGAGCGCTTCAAAATGATGGTGCAGAGGCGCGATGCGCAGAATTTTGCGGCCCAGAATTTTTTTGCCGAACATCTGCAGAATGTTGGAGAGCACGGTGACCACAAGAAGCAGGGCGATAATAGGGAGCACGGTTACTCCCCTGCCTGTGCCGAGCGTATCGGTGAGGAAAGCGATAACCGTAAGCGCCAGCGTGAGCGCCATGGTGCCTGTCTCGGAGAGATAAAAGCGCGCGGGCGGAATATTAAACCACAAAAATGCCAGCAACCCGCCGGATATGGCGGCCGCGAGCGCCGCGATATCCATTTGATTTTGAAAGAAGGCAATGCCCGCATACGCCGCAAATATCGAAGCGAATGCTCCTCCCGCAAGCCCGTCGATGCCGTCTATGACTCCGCCGGCGTATATAAACAGAGCGACCAAAGTAAAGAACGGGATTATAAGCGCGCCGAGCTCGAGCGGGCCGCTCAAAAATGGAAAAGAAATAGCGGTGACGCCGAGCTTGCTGTAGAACCACCATCCGCAAAATACCGCAACCGTCGCGACTACCGCCAGGCGCACACGCAGTTTGATGCCCGGGCGGCCGATAACCTCCAGCAGGTCGTCTACAAATCCGACCAGCGCGCCCACGGCAAGCGCTGCAAGCGGCAGCCACGTCTGTCCGCGGCTGATAAACGCCAGGTCGTTGAACGCCATCGGGTAAAAGCGCGCCAGTATCGACAGCAAGTCGGCGGTCAAAAGTACGCTTGCCCACACTATGATGCCGCCGAAGCGCGGCACCCCTACCTCGCGGTTCTCATGAAGCCGGTTAAACTCGCTCGCGGCGGTCCCGTCCAGAGCCGTCTTACCCGCCTTCGGCTTCCACATCCGGTTGCTATAAAGGACATGCGTAAGGAAAGGGGTGATGCCTATCCCGATAAGGAACGCGAGCGTGGCCGGTATAAATATGCGCATTACTTCTGCGGTCATAACGATTGGCGGGCGGCCTCTATAATTGCGGCAACATCGCTAAAACGCCCCTCGTGCGTCGAACCGAGCACTGCGGCTATAACCGTGAGCCCGGGCTCGAGGTCGAACACCGCCACCAGGTTACCTCCAGCCAAGTCGGTATAACCGGTTTTTGCCGCGACGAACCCCGGGATGCTCTGCAAAGGTACTGCGGTGGCGCCGGCCCGGAGCTCCTTTCCGTTTTGGTCTATAGACACGTCCGGCCTTGTAGTGAGTTCAAAAAAATCCGGATGGTCGTTATAAAAAAGAGCCGCCAAGCGCGCCACATCATACGCCGAGCCGTACGCGCCGGAGGCGGTCTTGCTTATATCAAGCCCGGTCGCGTTAAAGAAATGCGTCTTTGTGAGCCCCATGGCCGCCGCGGCCTCGTTCATTTTATTTATAGATTCGTCGCCTAAGCTTGCGGCGGCAGCCTCCATGGCGTCGTTGCTCGATGCCACCAGCGCAAATTTGATAAGGTCGCCCAGTTTTACCGTCTGCCCGACCACAAACCCCGAGTCTCCTGAGGGGCTCAGGTCACTGCGCCTAATCTGCACCGGAGTATCGGGTGATTTAACCGAAAGCACGGTTTGTACCGCCATCAGTTTTGTAAGTGATGCCAGCGGAACCTGCTCGTACGCGTTTTTTTGGTATAGAACGCGGCCGGTGCCTATGTCGTAGAGTACCGCCGACTTGGCCGCGAGCGCGTCACTGCGCAGTGTTACGGAAGGAATTTTAAATTCCGCGGCAGCTGCCGCTTGGCCGTCTTGGTTAAGCGCACCCGCGCCGTACGCCCCTGCGCCGAAAGCGCCGAGCGTCAGTACCGCCGCCAAAATACCGAGAGAAGTATGTTTAATAAATATACTCATGATTCTGATTGTTTTTGGCGGTATGCTTCCTCAAGCTGCTGCAGTTTTTGGCGCACTTGCCCGTGGTCGGGCAGGTCCTGCACGCGCGAAACGCCAAGTTGAGCAAGAAGCTCGGTTGTAGGTTCGTATAAAAAAGAGCGCTCATCTTTTAGGTTCGGCACTTTGCGCACCAACCCGCGCAAGGTGAGCGTGCGCAGAGTCTGGCTTGAGTTGACTCCGCGGATAAAGTCAATCTCGCTGCGCGTCAAGCCCTGCCTGCCGGCAGGCAGGGGGCCGTATAAAATTGCCGCCAGCGCCTCCAGCCCAGCCTTGCCGATGTCGCGGCTGTACTCCTCCTTGCGGATCTTTTCTATAAGCGTGGAGTGTTGAGCGCCTACCCGGAGTTCCACTTCCACGCCGTCATCGACAAGCGTTACCCCGCCTTGCCTTCCGGCCAGTGTTTTGATGCCCTCTTCAATTTCTTGAACTGAAGCGCCGAGCATTTTTTGCAGTTCCATACGGCTAAGAGGCCTCCCAAGCGCGAACAGCAATGCTTCAATTTGTCCGTCCATAATTTGGGGTAGAAACAGAATCCGGCTCCAGGGTTATGTCCCCGTAGTGCGCCTCCTGCTCGGCTTTAATTATACCCTGCTTCACCAGTTCGAGCAGCGCCAAAAATCCGACTATTACTTCGCCGCGCTCCTTTTTGCCGCTGAATTCTTTAAAGCTCATTTTAAAAGCGCTTGAGATCCGCGCGGCAAGCTTATCTATCATATCTTCGAGCGAAACGATTTTTTTGACCTCGACCTTAGGCAGGATAAGCGTCGCGGGGAAGCCGTCTATCAGGGTTTGAGCCGCACTCCGCAGCCCAAAGGGAGTTACCGAAGGATCCGGTATATAGAGCGGCTCAAGTTCGCGCGGCGTACCTTCGTACAACATCGGGAGGTTTAACCTCGGAAGATTGCCTGAGGCTTCTTTAATGAGCTGGTAGAGAGCGAGTCGGTACTGAAGCTCTTTAATGTCACGGGACTCGTCGTCGGACAGTTGCAGGTTCGGCAGGAGCGAGCGGGATTTGATAAGCAGGAGTGTTGCGGCGAGCGATATGAACTCGGCCGTCTCCCCCACCGGCAGATGCGGCATGCTGTTTACCCGCGCAATGTACTCATCAGTGACCGAGGCAAGCGAGATATCGTTTATCAGGAGTTTTCTTTTTTCTATAAGCTCCAGCAGGACCTCGAGCGGCCCTTCGTAGACGGGCGTTTTTACACTAATGGGCATATTTTTCAATGAGTGCCAAGAAAAATCTTACAGGTGAACCCGCGGCGCCTTTAGCCAAGTGCTCGTCGGGAGCGGCGGTCATTTTGGGTGCGATGTCGAGGTGTATCCACAGGCAGTCCAGCTCTTTGGCAAAGACTTCCAAAAACTTGCCTCCGCCTATAACGCCGGCGTATCGGCTGTTGCCTGTTGCGGGGATGTTCGGCACGTCGGCAAAGCGTCCTTTAACAATATAATCGTACTCCTCCCACAACGGCATCGGCCACATATAGTCGCCGCTCTCCTCGGCCAGCTCCATAAAGTCCATAATCATGGGCGTCTCGTTGGTCATAAAGGCGTTAGCATGCTCGCCGAAGGCGGTCAGAGCTGCGCCCGTAAGGGTCGCCGCGTCTGCAACTATGGCTGGATTGTATCGCTTGGCGTAGGTTATCGCGTCGGCCAAAATGACGCGACCCTCGGCGTCGGTGTGGAGTATCTCGATAGTTTTGCCGGAGAGCGACTTCAAGATATCGCCCGGGCGCATCGACTGCGGACCGGTCGTGTTTTCTACCGCGGGGATAAGCCCGATTACGTTTACTTTAAGTTTAAGTTTTGCCGCCAATACGACTGAATGTATGACCGCGGCACCCCCCGACATGTCCATGTGCATTTCGTACATATGGTCGCCTCCTTTGGCTTGCAGCCCTCCGGAGTCAAACGTAACGCCCTTGCCGACAAGCACCACAGGTGCTTGTCGCCCTGAGCCTGTTGAAGGGCTGGCACCCCAATATTCCATGATGATAAATTCAGGCTTGTCCTGAGCCCCTTTGCCGACACCCACAATCGCACCCATGCCGATCTTTTTCATTTGGGCCATGTTGAGCGATTTCACTTTGACTTTAGTGCCTTTGACAGCTTTTTTTGTAGCTGCGAGGAGTAATTTGGGAGTCATGTCGCCTGCAGGAGTATTTGCGAGCTCTCGCGCTGCGTTGACTTCGGTTGCTATAATCAAGCCGTCGGAAAATCCTTCCTGTCCGGCCTCGGGAGTTTTAATAATCGCTGCGATTTCTATCTGGCTCCAACCTTCTTTTGGTTTGGTTTTGTACGTGGTGTGCTCGTAGTCGGCCATAAGAAACGCCGTGCCGGCGACGCGGCCAAGCTCGTACTCTCCCATCTCTTTTGGCGCGAGCGCTTTGAGGTCGGCGTAGTCAGCGGCGATAGATTTAACTTTGTTGGCCTTGGCGGTAGCAACAATCTTGCGCATGGTCAAAACAAATTTGCGACGGCTTAGAGGTTTTTTATCCCCATAGGCTACCGACAACCGCTTACCGTCAAAAAGGTTTAAAGAGCCGGGAATAAAGCGTATTTTAACGGCTCCCCTCCCTACCTTGTATTGGAGTTTCATTACTCAGATTTTTTGTCGGTTGATAAAAGAGTGTCGATTCGGTTGAGGTCGCGAGGGAAGAGCGTTGCTTCTTTGACGTTGGGGAGATTGAGCATGCGAGCGGTCAAGCGCTCGAGCCCGGTAGCTGAGCCGCCGTGTGGCGGCATACCAACTTTGAAGGCCTCTAGGTAGAAGGAAAAGTTTTTAGGGTCAAGGCCTTTGGCTTTGGCCGCCGCAACCAGATTGTCGTAATTATGGATGCGCTGGCCGCCGGTCGTAATCTCGAGCCCGCGGAAGAGGAGGTCGAAGCTTTTGGTATAGCCTTTGTCGCTCTCGTCCTCATACGTATAAAATGGCCGCTTGCTCACCGGATAGTGCGTCACAAAAATAAAATCCGAGCCATGCTCCTTAAGCGCCCACTCGCCTATCGCGCGCTCATGCTCGGGCTCGAGGTCCGGCTCGTCGGTTGAGACGCCGAGTATTTTTTGCACCTCGCGCAGTTTGAGTACCGGAATTTTTTCGGGCATCGCGACGGCCAAGCCGACCTTGTCGACAATGAGGCGCATCGTGCGCTCGAGCGCGGCCATCACGTCCGTATGGTCTTTGATAAAACCCATCTCAAAATCGAGCGACGAGTACTCGCTGAGGTGCCTGCTGGTGGAATGCTTTTCGCCGCGGAATATTTTTGGTGTCGTAAACGCGCGCTCAAACACACCCACCATTATCTGTTTGTAGATTTGCGGACTGGTCGCCAAAAATGCTTTTTGGTCGTAGTAGTAGTTAACCTTAAACGCCGCCGCTCCGCCCTCGGCGTCGCTGCCCACAATGGCCGGCGCCTGAAACTCGACAAAGTCCTGCGCCTTCATGCCGTCGCGGAAGCCCTGTATAATCGCCTCCTGTACTTTAAATATTTGCTTGGCTTTTTCGCAGCGCAGTGTAAAAGGCATATGGTCAAGGTAAGTATCGAGGTTGACCTCACTCCCCAACTCAAACGGGATTTCGGCTTTGGAAATAATTTCTATTTTTGTAACTTCCAGCTCGATGTCGCCGTTAAGTACCCCTTCTTTAATATTCTTTTCCGGCCGGGCATTTACTTTGCCCTCCACCGACACCACGTACTCGTTGCGCACTTCCTTGGCGGTTTCTATAGCTTCCGACTTCGGCAGTACCACGCCCTGCACCGCGCCCGAGCGGTCGCGGAAGTCAAAGAACACCATCTTGCCCTGGTCGCGCCGCACGCTTACCCAGCCTTGTATAAGCACGGCCTCGCCCTTCTTCCCCGCCAAATCGCCGATAAGTGTCCGTTCCATAAATTAATACAACGCTACGCCGATTTTCTCGCGTACGAGTTTCATTTTGGCCGACGCTTGTGCGCGCGCCACCTCGGCGCCATCTTTGAGGATTTGAATGACCGCCTCGCGACTGAGCGCTGCTCGGCGTTCGCGCATGGGGCCAATGGTCGCGATGATGTTGTTGGCCAACAGCTCTTTGGACTCCTTATACCCTATTGTGCCGTCTTGGTAGCGCTTCTGAATTTCGGCGAGGTTGGGGGTAAAGTGCTGGTGGAGCTGGAAGGTAATGTCCGTAGCGGGGTTGAGCGGCGCGCCCACGGCAGTGGAGTCGGTTTTGATGGACATAACGGTCGTGCGGATAGCTTCGTCGGTACCGAACAGCGGAATAGTGTTGTTGTAGCTCTTGCTCATCTTTTTACCGTCAGTGCCCGGCACGGTGCCCACGCCTTTAAGTATCATTTCTTTAGGCTCTTTAAAAGTATCTCCGTAAGCAGTATTAAATTTTGCCGCGGCCTCGCGCGCGTACTCGATGTGCTGGCGCTGGTCCTCGCCAACCGGCACCACATCGCTGTCGTACAGCAGAATATCCGCCGCCATAAGCATCGGGTAATTAAACAAGCCGGCGTTAGCCTCCAAACCTTTGGCAACTTTGTCTTTAAAAGCGTGCGCTTGGCTTAGGAACGGCACGGTCACCAAGCACTCAAATATCCACGCAAGCTCGGTGTGCTCCAACACGTCGGATTGTTTAAAAATGGTCGCCTGCGCGGGGTTAACCCCTACCGCGACATAGTCGGCGACGACGTCGATAATATTCTCGCGCAGCGCCGTTGCGTCGCGCAGCGAGGTGAGTGCGTGATAGTCGGCGACCATCAGCATGCTCTCGTACTTGTCGTAGGACTCTACAAAAGGCTTCAGCGCCCCAAGGTAGTTGCCGATATGGAGCTGGCCGGAAGACTGTATGCCGGTAAGCAAGCGTTTTTTAGTGTCTACCATGCAGACAATAGTACCAATAAAAGCCTTGTTTTTAAAGTCAATAAGACACTTGCTTTTTATGAACGGAGTGGTGTATCTTGTAGTTTAGAAAGTCTGCCTAAGATTTAACAGAGGAGCCGTGAAAATGAGTGATAACTCGGAGAATAGGCCAGTTCGCAAAAATTTTACCCTTCCGCAAAGTTTTGTGGACCGCCTTGAGAAACTAAAGGAAAAGCGCGGTGGTGCCTCGGACAGCGAAATCATCCGTAATGCCATCAAGGTTCTGGAAGCTTTGTCAGACCCAAACGTAAAAATCTTTTTACGTGAAAAAGATGGAAAAGAAACAGAAGTGATAATTCTGTAGGGCGAAACAGTAGCGCGCCGAGAGATCGGCGCGTTTTTTATCGGCTCTGTCTGCCGTGGTAGATGCCGAGTACATGAATTTCTTTTTCAGTGATTTCGTAGACAATAATGTAAGGCAACCTATGGACGATGATTTCATAAGTGTGTGGAGCCATTCCACCGTGTCCAATGTAAGGGAAAACCAAAAGTCGCTCAGCCGCTGCGCGGATTTTAGCTACTACTTCCACTGCATATTCGGGAGCATTTTCACGCAAATATGCTGAAATAACCTCAAACTGTCGTCTTGCGGGTGGTGCGTATTTTAACCTCATGCTAAAGCCCGAGAGATTTCCACATGTTTGTAACCTCCCTTTCAGTCAAGAACTTCATTTTACCCGACCGTATAGCCTGTTGCGTTTTTTTAACTTCTTTTACTTGTTCGGAAGTCAGATAATATCGCCTTTCGCTCTGCTCATCCATTGTTTCCAGTATACGGACAGCATCCTCCTGTCTTTTTTTAGGCCACTTTTCGACCCTTTTTAGTATATTTTTTAATTCGGTAGTCATATTTTAATTATACTATATCCCCTCTTCTTTTAATTTTTCTATAAGAGCTTTGGCGCTGCGGGAGAGTTTGCTCGGCAGGTTTATTTTTATGCGGACATAGAGGTCGCCGCGCTTGGCCCTCGAGCCCATGGGCACACCTTTGCCTTTTATCTGCAGGGTCTCGCCGTGAGTTACGCCCTGCGGGATGTCCAGCATCTCCGGCCCGTCGAGTGTCTCTATTTTGTAGCTGCTCCCCAAGAGCGCGTCGGAAAGTTTGACCGAAAGCTCGGTAACCAAATTCGGCCCGTCTTTTTTAAACCGCGCGTCCGTTTGCACGTGCACTTTGACATACAGGTCGCCCGCGATGCCGTCTGCCACCGCCTCGCCCATTCCGGTCAGCCGTATCATCTCACCGCCGTCGATGCCGGCCGGTACATTAATTTCAATTTCCTCCTGTTTTTTGTAGATGCCCTCACCGCGGCAGGTGTGGCATTTTTCCTTAGGAATTTTGCCCTTGCCTTTGCAGTGCCGGCACGGCTGGACCATGGTTACGGTACCGAAGAAGGAGTTTGTGGTCTCATGCACCTTGCCTTGCCCGTTGCAGTGGGTGCAGGTAATGACCTCGCTCCCCTTGGCCGCGCCGGAGCCCTTGCAGGTGTCGCAGAGGCCTGTTTTGGCCAAGAGCACCGTGCGCTTGACGCCAAAGACCGAGTCGCGGAAGGATATCTCCAAGTCGATAGAAATATCGCGGCCTCTCGACTTGCCCCTTGTCCCGCCGCCGCCGGCAAAAAAGTCGCTAAAGATGTCGCCCATGTCAAAACCGCCTTGGTTGAAGGCGTCTTGGAACTGGGAAAAGGCGAACCCCGCTCCGCCAAAGCCCGCTTGTCCTGAACCTGTCGAAGGGCCGCCGAACACGCGGCCATAGGAGTCGTATTCGGCGCGCTTTTTGTCGTCGCTCAATATCGAGTACGCCTCGGACACTTCTTTAAATTTGTCCGCGTCGCCCTCCTTTTTGTCGGGGTGGAACTTGTGCGCCAGTTTGTGGAACGCTTTTTTTATGTCTTCTTTAGTAGCGCTTTTTTGCACCCCCAGCAGTTCATAATAGTCCCGTTTGGCTGACATGTGCCTATTCTACTGCTTCTGTTCCGGATTGTCACTTGGAGCAGATTGTGTGCCGGGAGGCGTGTCTTTTGGCGGAGTGCCGGAAGCCTTTTGTACTGCTTCGTACACTTTAGACAATTCTTTGGAGAGTTCTTCTGTTGAGGTTTTGATAGCCGCGAGGTCGTCGCTCCCCTTCTTGTTTTCAAGTGCTGATACTTTTTCGTTTATTGTGGTCGCAAGCTCCATCGGGATTTTGTCTTTGTTATCGCCGAGCGCTTTGCGAGCGGCGTATACGGCCTGGTCGGCCATATTGCGGGCCTCTACCAGCTCCACTTTCTTTTTGTCGGTATCGGCGTTTGCCTCGGCCTCTTTGCGCATACGCTCGATGTCGGCGTCGGCCAAACCGGAGCTTGCCTCGATGCGGATGGACTGCTCTTTGTTGGTGGCTTTGTCTTTGGCTTTAACGCTCAAAATGCCGTTAGCATCAACATCGAAGGTAACCTCCACCTGCGGCAGGCCGCGCGGCGCGGGCGGGATACCATCGAGCACAAAGCGGCCCAAGGATTTGTTGTCCGAGGCCATGGCACGCTCACCTTGCGTAATGTGGATTTCTACCGAGGTTTGGTTGTCAGCCGCGGTCGAAAAAACTTGCGAGCGGCTGGTCGGGATAGTGGTGTTGCGGTCGATGAGCTTGGTTGCTACGCCGCCCATGGTCTCGATGCCGAGGGAGAGCGGTATAACATCGAGCAGGAGCACGTCGCGCACCTCGCCGCCGAGTATCCCGCCTTGGATGGCGGCGCCTATGGCCACCACTTCGTCGGGGTTTACGCTCATGTTCGGCTTTTTGTTGAAGTACTTCTCAACCGCAGCCTGCAGGGCCGGCATGCGGGTCTGGCCGCCGACGAGGATAACCTCGTTGATGTCGCTGATTTTAAACGGCGACGCTTCCATGGCTCGTTTGGTAATAGCCAGCGCGCGGTCAATGTACTCTTGCGTCAGTTCTTCGAGCTTGGAGCGCGACATCTTAACCAACAGGTGGCGCGGGCCGCTGGCGTCGGAGGTAATAAAGGGGATGTTTACCTCGGTCTCCATCGAGGTCGAGAGCTCTATCTTGGCCTTCTCCGCGCCCTCGTCGAGGCGTTGGCGGGCAAGCGCGTCATTGCGCACGTCTATGCCCGACTCTTTTTGGAATTCGACCGCGAGCCAGTCGATTACTTTTTGGTCTATATCTTTGCCGCCCAGATGCGCGTCGCCGTCGGTGGAGCGCACCTCTATCACGTCCGCGCTCACTTCGAGCACGGAGACATCGAAGGTGCCTCCGCCGAAGTCGAAGACCACCACCTTCTCATCCTTTTTCTTATCAAATCCGTACGCAAGCGCCGCCGCGGTCGGCTCGTTGATAATGCGCTTGACCTCGAGCCCCGCAATCTTGCCCGCGTCGCGGGTAGCAGCGCGCTGTGCGTCGTTAAAGTAGGCGGGCACGGTAATAACCGCCTCGGTGATAGTCTCTCCCAGGCGCTTTTCGGCGTCGGCTTTGAGCTTGCCCAATATCTGTGCCGATACTTCCTCGGGGCGTACCCATGCATCACCAAGTTTGACCTCTATTCCGCCGTTCACGGCTTTGCGCATTTCGAAAGGCACGGAAGCTTTGTCTTTTTGGACCAACACTTCGTCAAAATTGTGACCGATAAAACGCTTTATCTGGTAGACCGTATTTTTCGGGTTGGTAACGGCTTGCCTCCGGGCAATAAGACCGACCAAGCGCTCGCCGGTTTTGGACACAGCGACCACCGAGGGGGTGGTGCGCGCGCCTTCCGCGTTTTCGAGCACGCGAGGCTCGCCGCCCTGCACTATCGCCGCAGCGGAGTTAGTGGTGCCTAAGTCTATGCCTAATATTTTTCCCATATAATTTTGAGTTAGATAATTACCTGCGCCGGTCTGATAATTTTGTCGCCTACACTATACCCAGATCGCTCAACCGATTCAACTTTATGATCCTCGCCCCGTTTTGCCAGCGCTTCATGCCTGCGCGGGTCAAAGTCCTCGCCTATCGCTCCAAATCTTTCTATACCGAGCTTTTTTAACGAACCGAGGAATTGTTGCTGCAACATTTCGAGCTCGGGAGTGCCGTGGTGTTTGACCGAAAGTTCAAGCACGTCGAGCGCTGGGAGCATCTCTTCGATAAAGCCGGCCAAAATCCGCTCCTGCGACTCTCCGTGTCCCATGGCGGTCTCCTTTTTGTAATTGACCAAGTCCGCCCGCGCGCGCTGCCAGCCCTCCAAATACTCCTGTTTTTCCTCTATGGCTTTTTTGAGCTTCTCCCGCAGGCGTTTAAGAGCAGCGGGCCCGCCGTCGGCTTCTTCTTCAGAAACAAACTCTTCTTCGGGTATATCCATAAATCGTTATCTCTTACTCCACTGCTTGCGCTTGCGGGCTTTGACGAAGCCTGCTTTGCGGCGCTCTTTGGCGCGCGGGTCGCGCTTGAGGAATCCTTCTTTCTTCAAAGCGCCGCGCAGGTTGATGTCGTACTCGATAAGCGCGCGCGAGATAGCATGGCGCACGGCGATAGCCTGCCCCGCAATGCCGCCGCCCTTAACTACTATAGAAACGTTGAACTGCGTAGTAAGGCCGACCTTAAGAAAGGCCTCAAGCGCCGCCATCTGCAGTGCCGGCGTGGGGAAGTAGTCGTTTACATCCTTGCCGTTGACGACGACGGTCATTTTGGTAGCCGGAGTAATGCGCGCGCGGGCAATAGCCGTCTTGCGGCGGCCGGTTGCGGCAATGTATTTCTCTGCAATTTTTTCTTTAGTAGCCATACTAATTCTTGATGGTGAGAAGTTTTATGCGGCGGGTCTGGAGCTTGTTCTTGGGGAGCATACCCAGTATTGCGCGGCGGATGGCCTCTTTGTGGCCACGGCGCGCCTTCCCTATCTCTGTCGAAGCAGTCAACATAGCATAGCTCTCCTCTTTTTGCCCGCCCGGGTAGCCTGAGTAGCGCAAGTATGTCTTTGCCTCCTGCTTGTTGCCGGTAATTTTTATTTTGGTGGCATTAAGAATGGTCACCTCCTCCCCCACTATTTGGTTTTTAACAAAAGTGGTTTTGTGTTTGCCGAGCAGCGCTTTAGCCGCAGCACTGGCTACGCGTCCGAGAGTCTTGTCTTGTGCATCAATGGTAATCATACAGTTTTATACGAATTCAATTACGGCCATCTGTGCGGCATCTCCCGCGCGCGGACCCATTTTGGTAATGCGCAGGTATCCGCCGGTGCGGTCTTTGTAGGTTGCGGAGGTTTTAAAGAGCTTGGCGACTGTTGCGTAGTCGCCGAGCTGCGATATAAGCAGGCGGCGGTTGGCGAGCGTGGCACTCTTGCCTTTAGTAATCATCTTCTCCACCAACGGCCGGATTTCTTTAGCTTTGGCCAAAGAGGTAGTCATTTTGCCGCGCAGTATGAGCGAGCGGGCAAGCGACTTGAGCAAAGCGGCGCGCTGGCCCCTCTCCCGTCCGAATTTTCTGTTTACATTACCGTGTCTCATAGGATTATTTCTTTTGTATTTGCTTAAATAGCAGGCTATTTAAGCACGATGCCGAAGTTCGCCAAAGCGCGCTTGATTTCTTGGATTGACTTTGGCCCGAGGCCTTCTATCTCAACCAGGTCGGCCTCCTTTTTGCGGGCGAGCCCGCCGACGGTGCGGATGTTGGCTTTCTCCAGCGATGCAACGGTGCGCGAGGAGAGCTCTAGGTCCTCGACACGGGTTTTCATCGCTTCGGTCGAGTCAACCATAGGCGCGGCGGCGTTTGCGGTTTCTTTTTCGCCGGCTTCGCTTTGAGGCTCCTCGCGGAAGCCGACCACCGCCTTAAGCTGGGTAATCATTATTTCAATTGACTGCTCGAGAGCCGCTTTTGGCGTGAGCGTGCCGTCTGTCTCGATGGATATGCGCAGGCGGTTAAAGTCGGTGCGGTCGCCGACGCGCATATTTTCCACCTCGTAGTTGACGCGTCGTATCGGGGAAAAGATTGCGTCGACCGATATCTCTCCTATTTCGACGCGGTCCTTTTTGTGCGATTCGCGCGACACATAGCCCAAGCCCCGTGAGATATGGAACTCCGCCTTAAGCTCGGTTTTGTCTGTTATCTCGCAGATGTAGGAGTTCGGGTTAAGCAGGCGGACTTGTCCGGGGAGCGTCAAATCGCCGCCGGAGACTTTTTTCGGGCCCTTGGTCGAAAGTGCAATAGTCTGAGGCTCGTCCGTCAAAATTTCGAAGCGGAGTTTTTTGAGGTTAAGCAATATAGTGACTACGTCCTCCCTAATGCCCGAGATTGTTGAGAATTCATGCTCAACGCCTTCGATTTTAACCGAGGTGACAGCCGCGCCCGGAAGCGAGGAGAGGATAATCCGGCGCAGCGAGTTGCCGAGCGTGTGTCCGTAGCCGGGATACAACCCATCTATCTCATAAACGCCCTCGAACTCGGCCTCAGAAACCACGCGGGGCTTGCTGGGCAGTGTAATAGAATATTCCATCATAACTCAATCGATATTCTTATAATTAATAATTAACGACTATAAAACTGGATGATTACCGGCGCGCTAAACGGCGCCTCACCCTCCCCGATGGTCGGATCCGCCTCTATCTTGGCGGCGAACCCTTGATCGTCAAACTTCATCCACTGCGGCGCCTTGGTCTCTGCCATCACCTCAGAGCGATTTGCAAAGAGAGTGCTGTCGCGGCTCTCGGGGCGTACGGATACGGCCATGCCTTTTTCTACTTTAAAAGACGGTACGTTGACGCGGCGTCCGTTGACAAGGATGTGGCCGTGGCCGACCATTTGGCGCGCGGCGCGGCGGGTCTTCACAAGGCCGGCGCGATAGACGACGTTGTCGAGGCGCGACTCAAGGCGCGTGAGGAGCCCCATAATTGAGTCCTTGCCTTTCTTTTCCATCGCCTCATGCACGTAGCGGGAAAACTGGCTCTCGGAGAGGCCGTAGGTAAAGCGGGCTTTCTGCTTTTCGAGCAGCTGTACGCCGAAGTCGCTGCCCCCGCGGCGTCGAGCCACCTTGCGCGGAGCACGCGCCTCGGCCAGCTGGAACTTTTGTGTCTGACACTTCTCAAATACGGAAGCGCCGAGTCGCTTGCAGATTTTATATTTTGGTCCTAATAGCATATTTTTTTTGGCGTCTTTTTAATTTGCCTCCTAAGGCTCTATATTCTACGAGCCTTAGGAGGCCTGGGTCCGTTGTGCGGCACCGGAGTCATGTCTTTGATTGCGGTAATCTGGATGCCTTTGGTCGAGAAGGCGCGTATCGAGGATTCCCGTCCTGCGCCGACGCCCGAGACGACGACTGAAACATCTTTTACTCCCATGGCGGCGGCGCGGTCGCCGACAAGCTCGCCGACCTTTGCGGCCGCAAACGGCGTGCCCTTTTTGGCGCCCGAAAATCCGAGAGAGCCTGAGGACGACCAAGTAACAATGTTGCCGGACTTGTCGCCTAAGGCTATTTTGGTGTTATTAAAAGTCGCCTCAACAAAGAGTATACCGGTGTCGAGCTTGCGCTTGCCGGAGCGTGCCGAAGAGGCCGAGCCGGATGCTCCCTTGTCGTCGCCTTTTTTGATTACTCGTTTCTTTCCCATGTTTAAATCTTTAACTATTGAAATATTTTATGTCTTGCTTTCCTTGCGGCGGCCGGAACCCATAGTCTTGCGGACATTGCCGCGCACGGTGCGCGAGTTTGTCTTGGTGCGCTGGCCGCGGGTCGGCAAGCGTTTTGTGTGGCGCACTCCGCGGTACGCGCCGATGTCTTTTAGCCGCTTGATGTTGCCGGACACTTCGCGCTTAAGATCGCCCTCGAGCTTGAGCCCCTCGAGCTGTTTGCGGATCGCATTCTCCTCCTCGGCGGTGAGCTCGTCCGCCTTCTTTTGCAAATCGATTTTTGCGGCGGTAAGTATGGCGGCCGAGCGGGAGGGGCCGATACCGTACAGAGCCGTCAATGCAAAGACGGCGCGTTTATTAGGAATGGTAATGCCTGAAATTCTCATGATTATCCTTGGCGCTGTTTGTGGCGCGGATTCTGGCACACGACATAAATCCGCCCCTTACGACGGACCATTTTGCACGTCGCGCAACGCGCGTGTATAGACGACTTAACCTTCATTTTTACAATCGCCGTGTGATACGGGCCTTGCCGCCGTACGGATCAAGTTTGAGGAGGACCTTGTCCCCGACCAGCACTTTAATCCGGTGAAGCCGCATTTTGCCTGCAAGATAACACAACACTACCTCGCCGCTCTCCAAAGAGACTTTGAACAACGTGTTAGGCAGAGCATCCTCAACGACGCCCTGTATTTCTGGTGCTTTGCTATCCATTAACGACGTTACTTATCCTAACCTAAGGCTAAAAGGATGTCAAAGCCGACGCCCCTGGGTCGGCTCCCCGACCAAGGCGTCGGGGCAACGGGCTTTTACCTTATTTGCCACTTGACACCTTTATGGTGATTTTGGTTGCGTCAGAGGGGAATTTGCCTTGCCAGAACGGGCGGATGCTGACATCGGCCTTGTCTATCGCCGGCTGGAACGGCTTTATCAAGTCTTCCAACTCCGCTCTACCCTTGCCGACAAGTGCTTGGAGGAGCGCGCTTTTGTCAAACTGCCACACTAAAACCGCCTTTCCTTTAAGCGCGAGCGTAATAGCGCCGTCCTGGCGTTTGCTGTTAGGCTCGATTGATATATCCATGGTGGATGCATCGCCGAAGAGCACTGCCTCTCCTTGATATTGGTCTACTTCGCTCCTGGCAATAGCGCTTGCCAAGTTGCTTTGACGGACAATGACACCGGTGGCTGTCGCGCTTTGGCTTATGGTGGTGGTCTTGTCGGAGGCCGGCGTCTGTGTGAGGCCCATAAACGAAACTTCGAGCGTTCCCGGGATCGCAATAAAACCGTCAGGAATCTCGGCCGTCGCGGCGGCGCGCACGTCGGAGTCGAGTTTTTGCTGCAGAGAGGTTTTGGCGGCCGCAAGGTCGCTGTCGGCTATCGCGGGCTCGTCGCCGGTAAATCCTCCTGAAATAGCCCCGTCGGATTTAGCGGAAAACTTACTGTAGCGCGGGCTTCCTTTAAAGCCGGGGATGGTAAAGGTTTCTCCTGCGGATTTATTGTAGCCGGGACCCGGAGAGTCGGCGTACACGGTGGCGCTTACGGTGCCGGGTTTCTGCGCCGGGCCGGTTCCTGTCGCCCCCGGAACCGTCACGGAGTCGCGTATGCGGTAAATCTTGCCGTCTTCCGCCTCAAAGCGAGTGTTTGCAATAAGGCGCTGGCTTGCCGAACTGAAGCTGTTGCTGATTGTAAGCACGCCGCTTGCAGGGCGCGAGACCATTTTTGTGCCGGATGCGGGTACCGAAACGCTGGCAGAGCGGGTAACCGAGACTGTTTGATAAGGAAGTACTCCAACCGGCGCGTTAGGTTCGGCTAAAAGAGACGCCGGAAGGGTTATCGTCTCCGTGCGCGGGTATACGGTAATAGTCGCGCCCGCGAAGACGGTAGAAATCAAAATACCGAAGATTGCGCAGACCGCAACCACGCCGAGCGCTATAAGCCAAAGTTTCTTCGGCATGCGGTGGCGGCGGCGGGGAATGTCGACAATATCATCGTGATGGCTGTGGTCGGCTGCGTGCTTGGCGCGGCGGTGCAGGGGTATATTGCGGATAGACTTTTCTCCGGCATCTTCGTGCGAATTTCGTATGTCTCTCATATGCGCTTATATTATACCCCACTGTCCGCAAAAAGTGCGTCAAGCATCAACAGCAAGTCCGGAACTTCCGCGTGCGCCTCGATGTGCGCTGTTAGGTGATGCGACCGGAGCGCGCGCACCTCTCCCCCGTCGGGAAATAATTCGGCAAGCGACCCGTCTGCAGCGAGTGCTCGGGCAAACCATTCTCCCGCCGGTTCCGCGCCGATAACCCGCACGCGCAGTATGTCGCCCGGGCTCAAAAGTTCTTTGACCGCGTTTTTAAAATGGCCGGCAAACTCCCCCGCCGCCGCGCGGAAGGGTTCTTTGATGTGCCTAGTTCCAAACGGGAGCCGTGCCGCCGAACGCGCTTCAGCTTCGGAGAGTCCGCCGTGCGTGCGCAGAGTGCGCAGGAGCGCATTTGAGCCTGATGGAAAGGTCGCGTGCGCCCGCACGCCGTCGTTGTCCATGCGCATAAGCTCTGATACTTCGCCGGTAATATTGCAAACCAAACAAGGCTCTGGCGCAAACAAAGAACGCACGCTAAACGCCGTTGCGCCGGCGGATGTATAAAACGACACCGGCGCATCCTCAAAAACGGCATCGAGCTCGCCGCGCAAATAGCGCGACATCTCAGGCATAAAGTCTGGTCTTCCTCCCTCTAAATTCGGCTTGCCCCACGGCGGAGCCAAAAAAACCGCTACTGAGCCCACTTGGCCAAGAAGCGCAGTCTTAGGATGCATCCTCATGCGTGCCGCAATCTCGCCGGCGTGCCGTATTGCGTTTGCGGCGGCCTTTTTTATGTTTGCCGACAAAAGCGCGCCGGTGACACGGAGCCCCAGCGGCGCGTGCGAACGCATCTCGCCGAAGAGTTTAGGCTGCTTGTCGGGCGAGAGCCGCGCCAGCGCCGAACCGACAGAGCCGTTCTCCACGTCGAGTATAAGAACGGTCTTCATTCAGTTATTCTAGCACCGCTTTTATTCTGCGTATTCCCTGCGCTACCGCCTCTTCTTTTTGAATTTTAAAGACACCGAGTTCGCCGGTGTGCTGCACATGCGGGCCGCCGCAGAACTCTATAGAAAAGGCCGACTCGAGGGAGCCGACGGAATAGACAGAGACCCGCTCCGGATATTTTGCCCCAAACTCGTGCTCTGCGTGTAATTTTTCCGCTTCGGCCAGCGCCATTTCAGTGCGCACGACGGGCAAATCTTCTTTTATTTTTTCGTTCACGATGCGCTCCACCCCCGCTTTCTGTTCCGCGGTCATTTTTTGCCCGTAGCTAAAGTCGATACGTAGTCTTTCTTGCGTGATGTTAGAGCCGCGCTGATGCACCTCGGGCCCCAGCACTATCTGGAGCGCTTTGAGTAAAAGGTGGTGCGCGGTATGGAGGCGGGTCGTTTTTTCCGAGGTATCAGCCAAACCGCCTTTAAACTTTTGTTCCGACCCCGCGCGGCTTAAGTTTTGGTGCTCTTTGAGCAGTTCTTTAAAGCCATCAAAGTCTATCTGCTTAATGCCTTTCAACCCCGCCTCCTCGGCGATTAGTTCTATCGGGAATCCGTAGGTGGTAAAGAGCTGGAATGCGTCAGCCGCCGAAAGCGACCCGCCGGCGGTAAAGCGCGCGAGCTCCTTCATCCCGCGCTCTAGCGTTTTGCGGAAACGCGCTTCTTCCGCCCCTATTTCTGCGACGCCTGTCAGGTCGCCGAGTTGTCCGTGCTGAAAACCAAGTGTGTCGGCGTAGCGCACGGCGCGGCGGATGAGCCGACGCACGACATAACCGCGCTCCACATTGCCGGGGAGCACGCCGTCTGCTATCAAATACCCCGCCGCGCGCAGGTGGTCGGCTACTATACGGAATGAATGCTTATTTTTTTCGTTTGTTTTTCCGCTCAAATCCTCAAGTTTTTTAATAAGCGGAGTAAAAGCCTCGGTAGAAAAAACATCCGGATTATTTATTGATGCCGCGGCGATGCGCTCCAGCCCTCCGCCAAAATCTACATTTTGCTTTGGTAGGAGGCCGAAGCTTCCATCAGGATTTTTTATGTATTGCATAAAGACCGAGTTGCCGATTTCGAGGAAGCGCTCGCAGTCGCAGTTCGGGTGGCATTCGGCGCCAAATTTTGTGTCGTGCGGCGTGCCAAAGTCGTAGAACACCTCCGAGTCCGGTCCGCCCGGCTCGCCTGCGGGCATTTTGTCGGGAGTGCCCGCGCGGCTCCACCAGTTTTTGCTTGAGCCGTAAAACTTAATATGACTCTCCGGCATACCGAGGCTTTTCCAAATCTCCGCCGACTCGGTGTCTTTCGGCAAATTTAGCGCTGGGTCGCCCTCAAAACAAGTAATCCAAAGCTTTTCTTTCGGGATACCTATTTCTTTTGTAAGAAACTCAAAAAAATAGCCAAGCTGCTCTTTTTTAAAATAATCGCCGAGCGACCAGTTGCCGAGCATTTCAAAAAAGGTTGTGTGGCGGTTATCCCCCACTTCCTCTATATCCATCGACCTAAAACATTTTTGCGAGTTGGCCAAGCGGCTGCCGGCCGGATGCGGTGCACCAAGGAGGTACGGCACCAAAGGCTGCATGCCCGAGCCGGTAAAAAGCGTCGTAGGGTCATTCTCCGGCACCAAAGGCGCCGACGGGAGTATCGTATGTCCCTTGCTCTCAAAAAACCGCAAATATTTCTCCCTAACCTCATTCGGGGTCATTGCGCTTTATCATACCCAACTTCACGGAATTTTGGTACCATGCACGCACCTATGTACTGGGGATTTAATGTAAAAAATATAGACAAAAAGGTGCGGGCGCAGGATGATTTTTATCATTATGCAAATGGCGGGTGGCTCAAAAAAACTAAAATACCGCCCGAGGAGTCGCGGTGGGGCTCATTTACTGTTCTGCGGTACCGGACGGAGCAGCAGCTCAAAAAAATAGTCACCGGTACGCGACATCCGCTGGTAAGCGGGATTTACCGCTCGGCAATCAACATGAAGACCCGCAACAAGCTCAACCTCGGACCTATAGCGCCTCTGCGCTTGTTGGTGCGCGACATAAAAACTAAAGAGGATTTGCTCAAGGTTATCGCGCGCCTGCATGTGCTCGGGGTGTCGGCAGGCTGGGGCACCATGGTCGACCAGGACTCCAAAGACTCTTCACGCTACGCGCTGCACTTGTGGCAAGGAGGTCTTGGTATGCCTGAACGCGACTACTACCTGCTCGACGCTCCCGAGCAAAAGCGCATCCGCGCCGCTTATGTCGAACACATGGGTAGGCTCTTGAAGCTCGCTGGTTTTGATTCGGCCCGTATTAAAGACATACAAAAAGTGGTCATGAAGATAGAGACCGCTTTGGCAAAAGCGTCGATGAAAAAAGAGGACACGCGTGATTCTGAAAAGGTGTATCACAAGCTTACACTCACGCAGTTGCAAAAGCTCTCGCCAAACGTTGATTGGGCCGCGTATTTTGCCCGCACGCACGCGCCAAAGGTTAAAACACTCATCGTCGCACAGCCGGAGTTTTTTAAAGCAATAAGCAAAATGTTCAAGACTGTTCCGCTTGAGGAGTGGAAGACATATCTTGAGTGGCACGTACTAAGCGATACTTCCTCTTTGCTTTCTGATCGTTTTGTTAAAGAGAATTTTAAGTACGCCAAGGTTTTGACCGGGCAAAAAAAGATGCGCGCGCTCTGGCGCCGCGCGCTTAGCGCCACCGGCATCGTGGGCGAGGCGCTCGGCGCGCTGTACGTCAAGCGCTACTTCCCCGCAGCATCCAAGCGCTCTATGGACGCGCTGGTGAGCGACCTGTTTGATGTGTACGAAAGCCGGATTAAAAAGCTCGATTGGATGAGCGCCGCCACCAAGCGCAAAGCTACTGTCAAACTGCGCGCCATGACGCGCAAAATAGGCTACCCGACTAAATGGGAAAAATACAAAGGGCTGCTGATAGAACCTAACGACTACTTCGGCAATATGCTGCGGGCCGCCGAGTGGCACCACCGCAAGAACATGAGCAAACTGCGCAAACCGATAGACCGCGCCGAGTGGTTTATGTACCCGCAAACAGTCAACGCCTACTTTCATCCGAGCCTCAATGAAATTGTTTTTCCGGCCGCCATACTCCAGTGGCCTTTCTTTGATCGGCATGCGGACGCGGCGGTCAACTACGCGGGCATCGGCTCTGTCATCGGGCACGAGATGACGCACGGCTTCGACGACCAAGGCTCAAAGTTTGACGCCAAAGGCAATATGAAAAGCTGGTGGACGCCCACAGACCGCAAACACTTTATGCAAAAAAGCAAAGCGTTTGTATCGCAAGCCAACAATGTTGAAGTAGAGCCCGGCGTACATATCAACGGCCAACTGACGCTCGGCGAGAACATGGCCGACATGGGCGGGCTGGTTATCGCGTATGAGGCATACCAGCACTATCTTAAAAAGAACGGGCGAAAAATTATCGCAGGCCTCCCGCCGGAAGAGCGCTTCTTTTTGGGCTATGCCCAGATGGAACAGGAGAAGGCGCGTCCCGAAGTAAGAAAGCTTGCCGCACTGACAGACCCGCACGCCGACCATGTGTGGCGCATCAACGGTCCACTTTCTAACTTCGAACCCTTCTACAAAGTGTTTAATCTCAAAAAAGACGACCGTCTGTACCGCTCCCCGACCTCCCGCGCACAAATTTGGTAATATCTTGTTAGCCCCGCCTTTTTGGCGGGTTTTTTCTTTGTCGGTATTCTGTAATATTCCTTAATTCGTACGAATTAGAGAATACTAAGAACTGTTTTTACTAACGGAGATACGGGGCGGGTAAGGCGGTATAAAACCGTGGTGCTTGTTTGTTCTCTGTCTAAAAGGTCGCATGCCGAAAGAATGAGTAAGTGATTAGAGGTTGATTTGAAAGAGAGTTTTATTTCTTGAGCGATAGAACCTACCGAAGCCGGCTCTTTTGAGGCCAAAAATTTAAGAACGGCCAAACGCCGCTTGTTGGCTAGAGCCTTTAACTGCCTCTCTGTTTCTTTTATACCACTCATATTATATTCGTTTATTCGTACGAATTAAAGAATAACATAAGGTATTACAGCCAATTTATAGGAGTCTGACCGGTGGATTTTAGATATTCGTTTGTTTTGCTGAACGGTTTTGAGCCGAAAAAACCTGAACGGGCGGAGAAGGGCGACGGGTGAGCGGATTCGATAACCAAATGCTTTGCGCGGTCTATATGCGCGCCCTTGGCTTTGGCATAGTTTCCCCAAAGAATAAACACTACGTGTTCGCGCTGGTCGGAGAGCGCTTTAATCGCCGCGTCGGTAAACTCCTCCCAGCCTTTGTTTTGATGCGAGCCCGCGGTGCTGGCGCGCACCGTAAGTGTCGCGTTTAAAAGCAATACGCCCTGCTTGGCCCATCGTTCTAAATCTCCGGTTTTTTGACTTACCTGCTTACCGAGGTCGCTTGCAAGCTCTTTATAAATATTCTGCAGCGATGGAGGGAGTGGCACCCCTTCCCCCACCGCAAAGCACAAGCCGTTGGCCTGGCCGGCTCCGTGGTACGGGTCTTGGCCGAGTATCACCGCCTTTACTTTATTAAATGTGGTCAGGTCGAAAGCCCTAAAAATATGCTTCGGCGGCGGATACACCGCCCCTTTTTTATATTCGTCCTTAACAAAAGAAGTCAGAGCGGAAAAATATTCCTTGCCAAACTCCCCCTCCAAAACTTTTTTCCAGCTGGGTTCAATCTTTACTTCCATATACTAGCGACGGTATGCCTCTTCGAGTAAAAGCTCCACTTTGCGGCTCGGGCCGCCGCGGTTGTAGTCGCCTATTTTGCCGTCGCTGCGGATGACTCGATGGCACGGGATTTTGTCGTCATAGTTGTGAGACATCAACGTCCCTACCGCGCGCGCAGCGCGCGGATTGCCTGCGCGCGCCGCCACCTGCTTGTAGGTCATGGTCTTGCCGCGCGGAATACGCGCCACTATTTTGTACACCCTTTCAGAAAAGCGGCTTCGTTTTACCTTTTTCATACTTTTGTAATACCGCACCGACCGACTGCCGGTAGCGGCAATAATCGCAATCCTCCGCCGGAGCAGGAAGAGCTTCACTGTCCGCGCATTTTTTAAGTTTGGCCAGCGCACTTTCTATCCAATCGGTAGAGCCCTTATATGCTATGAGCGTTACTTCGAACTCAAGTTTACCGTCGAACGCCGCGCGGTCTTTGCCGGCATTGGCATATACCCAATAACCGGTGTCGGAAACGGTAAAGCCTTTTTGCCGCAGAAGCCACTGGTATATTTCCATCTGGCGCTTGTAGCCGTCGTGCCACTCCTCGTCGAGCGACTCGATTTTTGCATCTTTGCTGGTAGATTTGTAGTCGACGACGATGAGTTCGCCTTTTGGGTTGACCCAGACGTCGTCTACCGCGCCTGAAACGGTAAAGCCGGTGGCTGGGTGCTTGTACTCTATCCCCTTAAAGTTCTCCCTCCACGTGTCGATGTCGGCGTGCGCAAACGGCACTGCGTCGACTCCGTACTGCTCGTGGATAGGATGCTTGGTCCCATGGGCCCGATGCACGTCAAATTCTTTCTTGAGCAGAAAGTCGACCGCCGAGTTGAGATTGAACGGGAACCCGGGCGGGCGGGCGACGCCCAGCTTGTTGTCTATATAAAAACAGCGCGCACACTCCAAAAACAGCGCAATCTTGCTGCGCGAGAGGCGCCACCTAGCCCCGCCGTAGTTCCAGTCGGGCTTGCGGTTTGGTTTGTAAAACTGACTCACAACGAGCAGTCTAACATTTTTTATCCCTCGTGTTTTATCCCGTAGCGCTCGCTCATGCGGTGCTCGAGCTTGGCAAAAAACCAGAAGATAATCAAACCAAGCACGACCGAAGCGGTTGCAACGGAATAAAAGCCGAAACCGGCTGCCATGCCGACGCCGGCCGCGACCCAAATGCCGGACGCGGTAGTTAGCTCCGGATGCTCGCCGTGCAAGGCAGAGAGTCCGGCGCCGATAAATCCTATACCTATTACAATCGAACCGGCTATCTGTACCGGATTAAGCCCCGCAAACATTGAGAGCTTAATACTGGAAAGCTCGCCGATAACGACAAACAAGCAAGAGCCGAGACTGACCATGGCGTACGTGCGCATGCCGGCATGCTTGCCGGCCAAGGAGCGCTCAA
>ERZ1292623.1128-Hain-H51-01um-R1-1128-length-26463-cov-5_pt1 | contig 26463 bp, 38 predicted proteins | sample MGYA00564398_ERZ1292623 | MGnify/ENA primary metagenome ERZ1292623 (study PRJEB36523, sample SAMEA6512633) | groundwater metagenome | collected 2019-01-07 | study: AquaDiva: Metagenomics assemblies of 32 groundwater samples | reverse complement strand
AAAGCAAAGGCACTAACTCGGCTAGGAAACTTCTCAAAAAGATTTCTGGCAGGGAAAGACGTTTCAAAAGGCATTGGAATCATGTCATCAGCAAACAGATTGTAAGCAATTGTTCTGCTGGAACAATTGTTATGGAAAACCTTAAAGCGATACGAAAGCAAAGGCTCGGCAAGAGATTTAACTTCTGGCTCAATGGTTGGAGTTTCTATCAACTTCAGGAATTTATTAAATATAAAGCTGAAAGAGAAGGGATTAAGGTAATTAAAGTAAATCCTTACCATACTTCCCAGACTTGTTCGAGATGTGGTTCTCTTGGTACTCGTTCCAAAGGTTTTTTTGTTTGTGACCATTGCAAATATTCTCTCAATGCTGATTTACTGGCGAGTTTTAATCTCGCTAAACACCACAGCATGACTGATGGTGTTTTGGGTTCTGTAACAAACCAAAACATTCAAAGTAATGAACACAAAGGCTCTTTACGAGCAATTGCGTGTGAACTTATGGATAAAAACCCCCAGCTTTAGCTGGCGGGATTATGTTATTTCCATAATATCCACTTCCACACAAGTATAATCAAAGACAATATTAATAAAGCCAATAAATTAAATAATATAGGTGCTGTAATTTCTTTTTTATCAATCTGCTGTTTTGTTATTTGCATTTTACTTAAAATATTCATTGTATTCTTTTTCTAATTCGTTTCTATTAATTTTCTTTTATGAGCATAATGCTTGTGCTGTTTCATCCATGCACTTACCTCTTTCTCGCTTATGCCTTCTATGAGCTTGTCACATTCTTCACATTTCTGTTTGTGTATTTTCATTATCAACATATAGATAGGGATACTATTTAAATATTTCGCTACTGGGGTATATGTTTGGAAAAATATAAGAGATAAAGATAAAAAGTCTAAAATGGAAACCAAAAACAAAAGATTTAAATATTCTAACACTTTCTCTAAAGAAATGTCTAAAAGTATAAAGGATTTTAGGACATGGGAACAAGTTTTATTGGGTTCTTTGTTAGGTGATGGAAATTTAAGAAAGAGGAGAAAGAGTAACGGAGATAATGAAAATGATAAATACCCTCAATTTAGGGAAGCACATCATAGAAGACAAGAACAATATTTAAATTGGAAATTAAATATATTGAGCCAATTTTTAAATTTTAAAATACATAAATACCCAAATCATATACATATACGAAGTTTAACTAATCCATTATTAAATGCGTATTATTATCTTTTCTATTCAAATCGTAAAAAGGTTATAACAAGAGAAATTCTTAATATGTTAGAGCCATTAGGCATAGCAGTTTGGTATTGTGATGATGGAAGTTTTGGTTATCAGAATAATACTAGTAGATTATCAACATATAATTATTTGACTGAAGGAAATAAATTAATTATAGATTGGTTCAAATTGAAATATGATATCAATTTCAAATTACTTAAAGAAATAAAAAAAAGTTCTGCTAAAGCATTGAAATTGGGATTTCCAATTACTTATTGGTCAATAAGATTAAATGTTAAAGATACAAAAAAATTCATTGAGTTAATCAAACCTTATGTGCCTGAATGTATGGGTTATAAATTAGGGTTAGATGAAAAGAGAATAGAACAATCTCAATTCACTAAAAAAGAATATTATCAAAATCATATAGATTCTTTTAAAAAAAATCAAAGAGAATGGAGGGAAAAAAATAAAGAAAAAATTAGGTTATACAAGAAAATATATTATCTAACACATAAAAAAGTTAAATCATTAATCCAATCTCTATCTTTACAAGCGAATTATGCTCAAACAAATCATCTTTTTCAAATCTTTTATGAGTAATCATCCCCCTTGTGCTCCAAAAGAACTTTGATTTCTCATTGACTGACTTAAATAAAAAGCCATTGGATATGAATGAGGTTATTATTCCATATATGACTGAGTGCTTATTAAATATTTCTTCTCCCTCATCCTTATTGATGTTTCCAATGGTAAATATTATTCTGTCATTGGCTTCAAAATTATGCTGTGCTTGGCTATCACGAAATTTCATAAGATAGCCATCCTCTAAAATTGCATTAAATCCATCTGGCAGAATCCTTAATATTCTTGCTGAAAATTCAAGCTTGATGTATTCCATTTGGTGTATGGGACACCGCAATGGTTATTTATCTTCTTCTTCCTGTTGGTATTCCTCTTCTGGCGAGGCTATGCCGTGCACTTTCGCCGTGCCACCCTTTTGGCTTCTTAACTTTTCTTATTGGTCTGTCAAAGCCATAATGATGCTTGTATGGTGGCTCAATTGTGATGAATCTTGCTTTAGGGTTTACTACAATTCCTGTTTTTTTCTGGCGGTATGTAATAGGTTTTTGATAAACATTTTTATGCTTATCAGTAGTTTTTCCGCCCCTTAAATAATAACTACCTCGCCATATTTTTCTTTTTGCCATATTATAGATATTTAGGCTCTATTATACAATGCCTTAAACCTCCTTCTGTATAGCAATCTTGGCTTTGCTCTTGAACAGATGTTCCACAACTGCTTGGGGGGGTGTTATCTGGAATCAATTCTTCTTGAGTGCAACCTAATAAAATTACCACAAATAAAATAAAAATTATTTCTTTCATCGTCTTCCGAATAATATATCAAGGAAATTTGAAAATCCAAGCACATAGAGTGCCAACAAAACAATGGCAATTGGCATTACTAAATAATAAATTGTATATGCAACTGATGGAGTAAATCCGAATTTTAGCAATTGATGAATTACTAATCCGTCAGAAGATGCAAGAATAGATATGCTACCCGCACTCTGAGTTACTAAGTTTTGTATATCCAGAAGATTTAGGCGAGGGTAGGACACAGAATCAAAGGCAAAAATAAGCAATACTCCGCCCAGAAGTCTCCTGAAAAAATTTACATTGGTTTCCAAAACCACTATGCTTATCAAAATGAGGACATAATTGGCATTGCTTATGAAATACCAGAATACTCCGTGTAATCCGTTCATTATTATTACTTGGGCTATATAGTCATTGTTCTGCCATAAATAATAAGTTAGGAATATGAAGGCTATTACAAATACTATGGCAAAAGTTCTTCTTTCCATGTTCAATCCTCTAAATCCTCATCCTCATCAAAATCAATCCATTTCTCATAACATCTCTCTCTTTCTAATTCCTTGTTCATAATAACCTCCACAATAAAAATAATGCAATGACTATTCCTCCGACAGCCCTAACCCATATTGGAATCGTTGAGAAATATGTTTGTCTTTCTGAAGGCTCCAAAACTACTTTTTCTTTTTCAATTTCAACAATTTTTTCAATAGAAGGCAATTCAGCAACAACATCATAATTTAGGATAATCTTGTCTGATGGTATTAAAACCTTTGAATCAACCTTCATTTTGTAGAATGCTTGTATTGCCATTATGTTTATACCAAGATTTGAAGTATTTATGTTTATCTCAATATTGTTTGCCCCACTAACAATTTTATGCGATGTTATTGCCTCTGGCAAGTTCTGATTTGTAGACTTTATTCTTTGCTGGGATTTTATTATTAATTCTCCGTTTGGAAGGTTATTAACCAAAGCTATCCTTATTTTTTTGGCACTATCCTTAATGACAAATGCACTATCCTCTATACTAAACTGCATGGCATTCTCGGTGTTTATTGTAAAAATAAATGTGTTGCCCCAGTCATCATTTCTAAACTTGGTTTTATCATTTGCCTGTTTGAATTCAGGATTTATAACATAAGTTCCGCTAGCAAAATATTGCACATCAATTACAGGTGATAAACTTATTTTTTGAGTATCTTTAATTGTATGGCTCGTACCCTCAAAATTAATTGTAGTCTGCCAGCAATCTGAAGATGGATTAGGTGCTGATACAATGTCATTTGATGAACTGCACATAAATTGAGGAATTGAAGCTGTAAAAAATGAATCTCCAAAATTAAATCCACTGCTTCTATCCTTGTTCTGCGAGAATGTAAATATATTTATCCCAGTTATTGGAACTATTGCTCTCTTATCGACTTCTTGTATTTGCTTAACTATTGTAACAACTTCATTCTTACAAATCGGTGAGTCTGGTATATTCTCGTCATAAGAACATTTATTATTCTGGCAACCTAAAAAATAACCGAAACATTGCGGTTTTGTTGGAATATAACAATCAGCATCAACTTTACATCCAACGATGATGTTTTCAGGTTTAATTACATCTTGGCATACCCATCTACCACTGCTATCTTTGATATTTGCTTGATTTACTCCACATCTATTTGTTACTCCAGAAACATAATAAGTTGCATAATTTATAATAATGATATCTTGACCGCCTGTTCCACAGAAATTTGGTGGAATCAAACCACCACAAGCAATAATTGATTTTCCTCTATTAAAATCAGGTATAGGGTCTGGAGAAATTGGTGTCTCCCCTAATTGTATATCCCGAAGAAGAAATGGTCTTGTTGTTTTACAATATTTTGTTGGAACAAAAACTATGTCATTAACTGAAATAGGTTGGTTAGCATCAAAGACTTCTTGGATAAATACTTCATCTTGACTTAAATCACATTCAAATTGTGCTTTATAACCTACATAATATATAATTACTCTACCATAAATACCTGATTCTGTGCTGAACACAATAGTCAATCCGCTTGAATCTGATGTAACCTCTTTTACTTTACTTCCATCAATAATAACATCCCATCTTGTCGGCTCTAATGTATGTGGCTTTAATATTATATTTTTAGTGCCTGTCCCAGATATTCCAATATTTGAATGGAAAGCACCTCCAACAATCAATGCTATTTCCTGCCCTATGAATTTCTTTTTGAGTGTAATTTGTGAAGATGAATCCTGACCGCTTCCTGTCAAATCAATAATTCCACCATCTACATCTCTAGTCTTGAAAAAAGCATTAGATGTAACAATAAAGTTATTATCCTCATAATAAGTGCTTTTATAATATACACAACCTTTGCCATTACTTTGTATTTCTGCTACTTTTTGGGTATATACTGACTCACTTCCACTAAAAGCACAAGTTGATTCATCAACCATCCCATCAGTTGCATCTGCCCATATTGTATTGTATTCTTGCTTTAATTGTGATTCAAAATCAACAACAGAAAAAAGAAGTTTACTTGGAAAAGTTATTTTTTGCTGTCCGATAGCTAATGCTATCAAAATCAATACAATAAATAAAAACACACCTTTTTTATCTGCCATATTTCCACCAAGCATATCCATAATATGCCACTAATATCATGCTGACAGATATTATGATGTATCCCACTAAAATAGTGGCATTTAAATATTGAGAGAGTCTCCTAGCGAGATTATCTATAAGAACATTTACTCTGCTTTTTATTGTTATTGGAGGCTTTAATACACATCTTTTATTCTCAAGCATAAACCCTTCATTACAAGTTATACATCTAACGCTTCTGTCATTTGGATTGAATTCCAAGTATCCTATTTCGGGGTCGCAAGGATAACATTTGCCATCAAATAACTGCTCTTTTATTGCGCAAGTCCCATTTGCAGGTTCTGTGCCGAATGGGTTCAATAAGGACTGGGGAATGGTAACCGAGCCTGTTGAGCTCCCTCCAGAACTTTTTGGTGTAGTCGGTTGTGGAACACTTTTTACTTCATAGGTATAAATTGGGTCAAGTAAATTTCCAGCCAAATCATAGCCATAAAACTTCCAGCCTCCTACCATCCCTGCTGTCAAGTTATTTTTGCTTATAATAAGATGATAAGTTCCATTTCCATTATCAAATGACGAGATATTATACCAAGTCCCGTTTGAAATATTATAGCTGAAATTGCCGTTGATTGAGTATACATCACCATACCCAAAAATAGATATATTAACATCAGTTGCAGTTGTTATTGATGTTGAATTACTGCTATCTGCTGTCCTGTTGAAAGCATTTATAAAAGTAGGTGCTGTTGTATCAATGACAATATTATAGAAATAGCTATAATTTAGCTCATTTCCAGAAGAATCATTCAGCTTGACTCTGAAAGTATAATTACCGTCTATACCTATGTTAACATTTGTGATGTTAGTCCGAGAATCATTAACATATCTTACACTTGCATTTATTTTGTCATTAACATATAATTGTGCAATATCTGGATAGAGAATATCAGAACCATTTATAGTTATATTTAAGAAATTCTTGTTTATGAAAGAATTATTGACATATCCTGACACATTGAAATAATTTGTTGATGGAGATGTTTGGTCATTGACAATATTATAAAATAAATCAATAACATTCAAACCAAAGACAGATGATGATACAAAAGTCAGGTTATCCCCAATATTCAATGTTTCATTTGGAATTAAAATCACTTGGTAATTGTCGTTTTTAGTTCCTACTCTCCTGACATTGACGCCATAACTTTCATTTTTGTTGTTTACCTTTAATTCTCCTTCAAAATCAATTCCATAATGTTTCCAAACAAAATTGTTTTTGCCAGTGTTGTTGAGATAAAACAAGCTTACATTTATGGTTTTGACGTTGAAGATTGGCAATGCACTTTGGTTTAGAGCAGTGAAATTCATGCCAAATTCCAGATGAGTTCCTTTGCTGTTAAATTCAGAGAATGATTTAAGGTTTGATTGCAATGGCAGAGCAGTTCCATTTGAGTTCTCAAATTCCAAGTTTAATTCCATTCTTATTTTGATTTCTGCATCTGTATAGATATGTATTTCCTCTGATTGTTTTTGTTTTGTTAGTTTGTCGTCTATCTTTGGTGATGTCTTATCGCTATCAGATGCATTGACATAGATTGTATAATTGCCATCTTCTGTTAAGTTCAATCTAAATGTCATATTAAGAAATCTCTCAATAGCTGTTTGATTAGTTCTTAAATAATAACTATTGCTTCCCCTGATAACCTCAACACTCAAATTATATGGGAAGGTGTCTTCTATTGAAAACAAGCAAGTAAGGTTAAATCTTGTAAAAGTGTTGTTTGTGCAGTTTGCTGTTAATGTAGGCAGTCCTGTATCTAAAGTAAGGTTAAATACAGAACTTAATGCACTCTCGCTTAGAGCATCCATCACTTTTATCTGGAAGAAATAAGTGTTATCAGATGTCCATTTTGTTGTGAAATTATTTTTTGTTGAATTCGCTACTAAAGTTGTTGGTGGATTTGATGTATCAGAATATAATACATAACTTAATGTGTCAGTGCCATCTGTTGTGTCACCATCAGTACTTGCAGTCCAGTTGATTGTCAAGTTAGTTGTCCTATGCAATCCTGTTGTATTAATAAAGTTTGTGCCATTTGGCACTGTATTTGCAACAGTTATCAGAGTGCTGTTTTGAGCAAGATTATTAGAGCCATCAGTAGCTGAGCAAGTGGTATTTATGACATTGCCTCTTGTAAGATTTACAGTTATATTTTGGGAATAATTTGAGCTTGCTCCTGACAATGAGAAGTTAAAGTTATATAATTTAGAGCCACTTATGTTAAATGTTATGTTGCCGATTGTAGCACTGCCAAAAGACTGACAGCTTATGTTTAACCTATCTCCATATTTTATTGTTGCGTTGAAGTTTGTTATGTTTACTGCTGGAGGAGTTGTGTCAGGCACTATTGTTTCTGTTACATTCCATACTTCAATATAGGTAACATTAACTGTGCCTGCTCCTGACGCATCTCTTGTGTCCGTTGATGCCCAAGTTCTTGGAGTTTTTGCACAATTAGTTGTTAGAGTGGCATTTAATTTTAGAGTTCCAGATGCTGTATTATGAGACCAAATATTAACAACAGTGCTTGTAACATTGTAAGTTATATTTAATAATCTTGGTAATTCACCATAAACTATAAAACCTAAGTCAGCCAACCCTCCACAGCTACTGCCTTCAGCACCAATTTGTATTCTCCCTGCAACAGTATCTCTATCAAAATCAAACATCCAATCAGCAGTTGATGTGGTGGTATCCCTCATAAAAGGGGAATGAGGTTGTGAAGCTGACTCGCCTGTTATACCTAATCTCATAACCATATACCAAACTTCATTTGTATTGTTTGGAAAAGAAAAATTACCATTGCTATTGCTTGGAGCAGTTGCATTCAATATAAAAGTCTGGTCGGTAGAGCATACAACACCACCCCCCAAACCAGAAGAATTTAATGTACATTGATTAATGAAAAAAGAATAACCAGATACAGTAAAGTTGGATTGAAATAATTGAACATCAGCATCTACAATATTCAAACTAATTAATAACAAAAATACAACAACCATTATCAATAACATAATTTTCATTTGTATCCTCAAATCTTTTATAGTAATCATAACTTTCTTTTTTAAGATTGTTATAATATGAGTAATTGCTTAAGCTATGTGGTGTATGTTCTTTGCAATAAAGCCTATCAACTGCCTTTATTTGCTTGCCTTCTTTCACGCATACAATGCATAAATGCTGGAATGTATATTTCATTACCCACCTATCGAGAGGTAACGCATTGTGGAATATATCACAATTGTTGTGATAGTGAACGCTATTTTGCCCCAATTATATTTGTTTTTTATATAATAAGCAATCAATGCAGATGCCAATATTACAATGTATATCTGCCCATTCGGTATTAAATTAGTCAAAACAATGTTGATTTTGTCAATAACAGGCTTAATAATTCCGAATATCCAACCCTCGCTTAATTGCTCCATTTAATCTACCTGATGAAATCCTATCGCCAATGCAAGCCATAACAACAAAGCCCCTAACAAGTTTTTAACACTTATCAATGGGAAAATATCAAGCTTCCAATTGATTAATGGGTCTAAAAAAAATCCAAATATATCATGAGTTATCTGTAAAAAATAACCTCCTGTTATAACTGTTACAGCAACAAATATGTATGTTTTTTGTTGCCATGTCAATCCCATACTGATGCTCACCATTTTCACTTCCTCCTTAAAAGCGGTTTTTTTATAAATTTTCCGATGGGACTTTTGTCAGGGATGAATATGATAGCTGATACAGCCAACAATATAATAATTGAAAAATTAAGCACTTTGCTTCTCGAGGTAAACAATCTTTTTATTGTATCTTTTATGCAGGGTTGTGTTGGGTCATCACAAAAAAAATAATTTGTATTAAACTCGCAGTCTGATGGACAACCAAGGGCATCCTCTCCGATACTTCCTTCACATTTATTGTTGAAATTGCAGTTTTCAACTGATAAAATAATTGTTGTAGCATTAACACAACCCCCAGAGGCATTCAAGGAAAATCCTGTTGGGCATGTCGTCCCCCCTCCACCGCCACCACCTCCGCCTCCAGTTCCACTATCAGCAGGAGGAGATGTTACTGTAAATGTGAAGTTGCTTAAATCCCTTGCTATGTTACTGCTTCCGTCTGCACAATAAATGTTTGTTGTATTGTAATTGCCTACTGCAAATAATGAATTATAAGCATATACATTATTGCCAAGAGAAGACATTGTATCATTAGCAAATGCTCCTGTTCTGTTCCATTCAACCCTTACATAATCAACAGCAATATTATCTGTGCAGTTTGCACTCACATTAACCCTTTGCTCTGTTGTAAAGGAAGTTCCACTTATTGCTTGTGCTGTTATAACAGGAACTGTAGTATCTCCAACTGTTGCTGTTGGCGAATTAACATACAAAGTCCATGAAGTATCGCCAAAACCATTATTTACCCTGCATCTTGAAGAAATGTTTGCATTTAATGTTACATTCTGTGAATTAAGAAAAGTTGAATTTCCTGCTGTTCTCTCTTCAGTATTATTAATTAACCATTGGCAATCTGATATGCTTATATTATCTGTTTGATTGGGTAAATCATTCAAGACATTTGCTTTGTTTGTTAAATTAAAGTGTAATTTTACTTGTGTTCCTGAAGACAAGGGTATAGGTGTAATAGAAACATTCGTTATATTGTAAGCATTTATATTGTTAGTAAGGTTGAATGTTATAATTGTTGAAAAGACATTGCTTGCGTTATCTGTTCCATTAACCTTTAAATAATAAGTGCCGTTAATTGAGCCACTTACTTGTGATGTAATTGTATAATAAGCAATAGTAAAATTCCCTTGACGAGTATTATTGCTTGAATTAATCATATTTATTGGATTTGAATTTGTATCAAGAAATACCATCATTGTAGATATGTTGTTGTGAGTTCCTGCTGTGATTGTAAAATTAATGTAAGGTGTTGCATTATGAGTTTGTGAATTATTTAATGGGATGTTTATTGTTAATACAGTAGAATCATTGGCTATTGACGGTGTTACTGCTGGTGTTACATTAACAACCTTAATATAAGACACATTTGCAATAATATTTGTTGCTTGTATTCTTGGGTCTTTTATTGATAAACTCCTTACAGGATTTGTGCAACTTAAAGTAAGAGTTCCAGTATCATTCATAACACCACTATTGGTTCTTGAAAATATTTTAACCTTCTTGCTTGTTGAATTGAATGTTATATTAAGAAGTCTTGGCTTTTCATTTGCTGATAAAGCTGTTGTAAGATTATTTTGTGCACTACAACCAGTTCCTGCCCATTCATACATCTTTTTATCGGATTCAAATGTCATTAGTCCACTAAATGCTGATGTGTCAATATCATCCATCAAAGCAAAAATAACTCCAGGAGCTGAATCATATGAAATATTGAGTTCCATATACCACGCACTATTAAGGGTATTTGGAAACGTGAAGTTGAATGCTGTATTTAAAGGTGAAGAAGAATTGATGAAAAACCTTGCATCGTCACTCAAACATTTTTTATAACCGCCTCCTGCACTATTTGAAAGCGTTGGGCAAGAAGTATTCAAGGCATAATTGTACTTATCATCTGCTGTAAAATCATCCTCAAACAAAACAACATCAGCTTTTACATTGCTAGCTAATAAAACCATAAATCCTCCGAGTAAAATAAATAATAACAACCTTTCATTTTTCATTTTTTAATCAAAAAATAAAAGAGGGCTTAAACCCTCTCTGCCACACAAAAATAATGCCTACTTAATGGTGTATAGCTAAACCAATTCGCAATTATTTTAGTTGCTGTTACAAGTGTTACTCCCACGCTGACTCCATTTCCAAATACAATTTTTGGAATGCCGTTAGCAGTAGCACATACAACTACTTCCTTGTTTTCACTGCCTCTATCAACTAAAACTCTTGCATTTAAGGGTGTATCTTCTTTCTCATAGTCATCAATCCTACTTCCATATTTTGTTGTTGCAAAAACAAATTGCATAACCATAAGCAAACCTAACAATACTGCTATTGCCTTTTTCATTTCATTTACCTCCCCTTTCGGTGTGTTTATCTATTCCAGATAACATAATTGAGAGCGCTGACGTACTCCAACGACTAAAGTGCGTTGGGTTCTAAGGTCGCTTCGGTTTTCATAGCGTTGCCTCTTTGGGAGTATCAGTGCTTCCCTTCAGCATATCGCTTTCTAGGTATTCCCTGACGGTGCAAATATGCAATGTTGAAACCTGCATTCTTGAGGTATAACCCTTGAGCATAGGTAATAGTGGCACAGCTAACAAGAAAAAGTAATATTGTTAATATTAATCTTTTCATGATTCATAGTAAGGGATAACCGCTAAGGGATGATGGGAATAAAGGATTGTTATTAAATATTAGTTTTACTCCAATAATATTCTGAAAATAGGTTGTCATGGAATTGGGATTACTGATTGGATAGTCTGGTGAACTTCTTGCGAAACATTATAAAATACAGTAAAAGAGTTATCTACAAAAATATTACTTGGTAAAACGCTAAATACATCGGGTAAAAGTTTTGGAATATATATAAAAAGAGCTATCATGATTCCCCCAAGCAATAGAATGGAAAATATATCAGTCTTATCAAGTCCTCCTTGCCTTCTTGTGACAATATAAAATGCTAATGTAAGTCCAGCCCCTACAATAAGGAATCTAAATGGAGTTCCTACTTTAACAACAGAAACTGAAGGGAATATTGCATTGATAAACCAAGATATAGTAAAAATTAAGATAAGTGTCATAACTACAAAGAAGAAAAAATTACCGACTGTGATACTTCTTGTGAAGTCAACAAACCTTCCTGACTTGCTCTTAAAGAGTTTTCTCATTTGTTTTTTCCTGCATTTTGCACAATTTTTATAGTGATATGATGGTTTATATCCTTTACAATTCTTACAATGCTTGATATACATCTTTTGTTATCTCTTGTTGTATCGTTTGGAATCCCACCTCATTTATGGGTGGGAGGATGTCACTATGAACGACTCGTTGCCCATACTATAAATGCCAATAATAATATAAAAAATAAAATTGGCGAACTTAATGCCTTCTTTTGTATTAGGATTATTGTTGGAGCTAATAAGATTATTAGGATTAATCCTGCTGTAATAAAGCTTGCCTTTTTATTCATCGTCTTCTGAAAATAATCAGTATTATTATGATAATAACAACTAAAAAAACAATGTAACCCATTGTTGTATTCTCAATATGAGTCTTGACTTTTCCGCCAAAAACTTCATTGACGCCTTTGCCTATTGACTCAATGAATTTGGTGAATGAGAATTTTGTTGTTGTTTCTTCTTTTGGAACGCAATAACCTATCGATGAAGTGTCTTTTTTTGTCAAATCGTTAAAATAACTAACCACTTTTTTTGTTAATAACCCTCCAGCAACACCACCACCAATTGCGGCAACTCCTAAACATATTGGAAATCCAACACCACCTGTTAAAGCACCTATTGTAGAACAAACACTTCCAATAATTACCGCCCCCCCAGAAGTTATTGCTGTTGTCCCTGCGATATATCCCCCAACTGCTGATAATGTCGCCCCTGCACCAACAAAGGCAGTATCAATAAATTTCTCGATTTCCTGTATATCTTTCTTTTTTCTGCTTTCTGTGATTACTCCTTCTTCCTGAAGTGAATCCAATGATTGACATACTGCATTACTTTCACACATATCAGAATCACTACAAGAAGATTTTATCAATTCAGTTGAAGTTAATATTTCAATATTATTTTTTGTGACGGTTTTTTGCCTTGCTTCTGTATCTATTGGGGGTTTTTCTAATAAGACTGCAAAACAAGTTCCTTCTGGGATAGTTGACGACTTACATAAATATCCCAACCCTAAAACATACCCTGTTATTTTAAACACACCTATCAAACTTATATCTTCTTTATTTAAATGACATAAACTATTTCTTTGTTCAAATGCTTTTGTATTTTTTGCTCTCGTATTATCATTTGCAATACATTTAATCGAATAACCTTCTCTTTTATTACAAGTAGAACCAAAGTCACAAGCAGAAGCGGCAATAGCTTTTGCAGATGCTTGTAAATATTCTTCTTCTGTTAAAGAAAAGGATTTATCTTTTTCTGCTTTCCTACATTTCCTAAATCCTCCACCCAGTGAATATCCTTCACAGCATTTTAATGGATTTGTAAATGTTCCTGTTCCAACAACACTGCCATCAGCATTGCATGCACTACCACCTCCACCTCCACCTCCACCTAAAATATCTGCCTCACAAGTTATTCCACTTGTATATGTTGTCTCACCATTCAAACAACTTCCTAATCTTGAAGAACATGTCTTCTTATCAGAACTCAAACAAAAATTCTTTGTTTCTGGTGGTGGAGCAGTCCCATTTTTAATCTCTATGCTAATTTGAGAACTGCTTATAGGCAATTGTATATCAAAACACCCCCTAAACACATTAACCTTATATTTATACTGTCCTAATAAAGAAGGGGCAAGTGCTGTGAATGTTCCCTGAACTGTGTCGCCTGATTTCACAATTGTTGTTGTGCTACTCCAATAAGGGCTTTCATCACAAGCACTCTTTTCTGAAAATATTGGGATTATTGATTGTGGCTTTAACTGGGACACACAACTTCCAGAAGGGCAACTTTCAGGAGCTAATTCAAATAATAATCTGCATCCTTCTATAGTCTGTAAGCAATCATTACTTGCTATAGAATCAAGCTTTATATTAGCTTGAACTGTAAATTTATTTCCTTTCACAACAGATGCAGGGACAGAAGTATAAGTCACTGAACCAGATGTTACTCCAGAAGTGCAAGAACCATCTATCCATACATCATAATAAACCCCAGAAAAAGACAATGAATATCCACTTACGCTTGATGGCTTACACTCATATTTTGTATTGAATCCACTAATACAACCATCAGTTCCTATTTTTTGCCCATTTATATATACTGAACCAAAAGACTTCGAACAAGTTGTAAGAGAGGGGTCAGTGCTTGTTGGAGGTGGAGATGATGCATCACAAGTTGATACATCACAACTACAAACACTCAAATCAGAACTCGGTTTACAATTTAATCTCTTTCTGCATTCTCCAGCATAATTTGTATATGTAGTTCCATCGAAAGCAGAACATTCTTGTGCAGTTACAGCAAATAAGTTAAAAATCTTGTCCTGAAACCATAACTCTTTGCCAGTCTCTTTATTAATGTATGTTGTTGCAAAACTAAGAGGTAAGACTAACAAAATAAACATTGGCAGGAACAAGAGTTTTTTCATGCAATCCTCCCCAGATTATTCCAATCATTGGAATACTCAAGCTGGGATAGGCAACACATTCTTTGCTCCCAGATTTCTTACTTGTGCATAGACAAATGCTACTATTGCAAAGTATATCAAATAAGCAACTACAGTGCCTATCACTTTAACTGATGGGCTTAAATACCCAAAAATCAAACCAATAGTTGCCGCTCCAAGCGTAAGCTCAAAGGCAAACCTTGTGTTTTCAGTCTTTCCCAAGTCAGTGAGTTTATTCGCCCACATTCCTATGACGATTATGGCAATTGCTGAGATATACAACAATGCCAATTGCTGGAATCCGCCAAAAGCTCCAAGGTGTGCTCCTAAGAACTTTCCAGCAACACTTGTATCAACTCCTGACTGGATTTGTTGTCCTACATTCACATCTACTGCCGCAAATGTGATTGTTGCTATACCATTCGCCAGAGCAGGTATCTTTACTTTTGCTAAATTATACAGCCATGACAGGAGATAACTTATTACAGCCACTCCCAAGGCTGACCATGCAATCTTTTTCCAATCCATTGTCTTACCTCCATTAGTTTATTTTTTCCCTTTGAAATAAAGGAATGCTAAAATCAGTATAGCAAGCCCAAGCATTGCCTTGTCATTAGTTTTTGGAATGAAAGGGCTCTGGGCAGCTTGCCCGTCCATTATAACTGCTCCTCCAAGCAACCCCCCACCATCACTTTTTCTTGCCCTTATTGTTATTGATTGAATAGAGGAAAGTGTTGAGTTGAGTCCGTCAGATGCAACAATAAATCCATTGTAATCACTATTTGGTGGACTATCAATTCCCACTGTAAATGTGCAAGTGCTTCCGCTTAATGTCATAACCCTATTTATATCTCCAATACCACCAAATCTTACATAACATGAATTTGCAAGCCCCCTGTTGATAGTTGCAGTTATTGTGTCATCAGCTACTAATGGATTAGTGAATGTTATTGCCGATGGCAAGTCTGGAACTGTCCTGTCAAGTGTCATGCTTGTTCTTGTGGAATTACATGCAACTTTAGCTCCTGAACTTCCTGTGGAATTGTAACATGCACAAGATAGTGTATAATCACCAGCATCGTCCATTATAACACTGTTAGGAAAACTTGTGTTGATAGAAGCTAAACCAAAAACTGCTGTATTATTACTTATATTCGCTATCATAGAAAGTGATGTATTTCTTGATAGTGAGGATGATTGCAAAGAAAATTCAATACTAATCGTTGGGTCTGTCGTGCCAGCATTACTATAAGAAGCATTAAGCATTGTATTATTACCTATTGTTGAAGATGAAGCTGGAGTTGGATTATTGAATCCACAAGCTAAACCATAAGCATAAAACATGCTCAAAATAAATATTAAAGGTAGCAAAATTAATATCTTTTTCATTTTTACCTCATTACATCTTTTTTTCCTGAAATCGTTGCTCTCTACTTACAAATGCCATCTTATTTCCCTAAAAATAATGCAAACGAGTTCCATCCGATGTGCATATAATTTGCACTTTCCAGTTCTCTAAATTTGCCTATAAGCCATAACTGAACTATGGCAAATATGAAAGTTATTACCAAATCAATATTATTGTTTACTCCACGAACCTTCAAATGAAAATACATAAACAATAGTGAAACAAAAATTATTAATGCCCAAGTCTTAACGCTTCTGAAATCGCTGATGTTTATATTGACAATCCTTGCCAAAAATCCGTGTATTCTGCCAATAACCCTTGTTTCCTGTATTGCAACTAAAAATCCAAATACATAATAATTGAAAAAAGCAAATATGCTTAAATCAATCTCTTGCGTTCCAAACTTCTTCATTGACTGAAATATGGTCTGAAACACGCTTTGGGTTAATTGTTGCTCTGTTGCTGGAATCGGCAAGACAGACTGCCTAAAAATATAAATAACAGCCTGAAACCCCACAAACAGCACTACTAATGAAATGCCTGCATACAACAATGCTTGTGCAGTGTTGCCTGATTGACTTTCAATGTCTGAGCCAAAGCTAAACAGGAGAAAGTCCCCTACCAGCATCAGCCCATATACGGAGATGAGTTCTGTGCCTAATTCCTTGTTTGTTGTGAGCTTTATTAAAAGAAGTGATATGAATATGAGTAAAAATACTGCTGGCTCGCTTGTAAGCCTCTGCAATTGATTTTGTGTCATTTTTCATTTTAAAAAAAAGAAAAAAAGGTAGATTTACTCTACCCCTATTACGAAGTCAGAGATGGTGTTTGCTCCACCCAAGTCCACATTGGTGTCTCTGTTTTCTATGTCTAAAACATAAGCACCAGTGTTCTGCTTCTGATAATAGCTGACATCTGCTATTGTACAGTTAATCCTATCCAATATGCTTGCTGGGTCATCATTTGGGTCAGCAGTCATCTTTACACTGAAGAGTAAATCTCCAGTTTTTCTGGCATCTATACCAGGAAATTTGAATGACTTCACTGTGTTATTGGATTGAATTAATGCCCATACTGTTGAAGATGGCTTAACATCAGCTTCATCAAGCACTGCACCATTGACAGTTACCCTTATTGGATTTGTTGGGTCGTATGTCCCACTTGGGTATTGGCATGCAAGCACATTCCCATGTATTCCCCATCCAACATTTGCAGATGGTGAATATTTAACTGTTACAGAGCCAGATGCTCCTGAACCAATTGACAGATTCTCTCCACTTACTTGGTTGAGGTCTGTTTGGGAATCAGCTTGTCCATCATTAACTATCGTTATTGTTGGTGCTGTCTCAATCTGCACTAATTTGTTTGGTGACTTGACGAATAATCCAGTATCATCACCATATTTTATTTTTGCTCCTCCTGGTGTTGTATCATCAACCTCAACAAACGATTGGTCACCAGTTGTTGCAGAACCTGTGCAAGTTGTCAATTTTCCTTTCATTCTTCTTGGATAGAAGGTTGTGGACTGAAGTCCCGGGAAAATTTCTAACTCATCTGCATTTGAGCCTGATTGGACAGTTGTTGATGAGCCATGTGCAATTGTTCCCTTTAGAACACTATTTTGCAGAATTGTTGCATTCTGGGCAGTTTGCGCAACCTCTGTATATCTCCTAACTGTGCTGACAGTTAGTGTCGTTGATTGCGTACAAGGTGCTCCCACAACTGTAACTGTGCTTGTGCTTGTTCCCGCACCTGTGCCTCCTCCTGTTCCTGTGCCTCCGCTTCCTGCTGATGCTGGAAATAAATTATTCAGAGCACCAGACTGGAAAACAAGGACAGCCGCAAGAACAATCAAAATCACGCCTAAGGCGTCCATCTTTCCGCTTTTGTTCATTTCGACTAACCTCCTTAACATTTTTATTTTCTGACATCAATTTTATGGAGATTAGTCTATTATGGAAATTTAATAAAGAATTAAAAATGATAAAAAGGATGTCATAAATTACTCACTTACTGCCTATCTATATAAACATTTTTATGTTAAAATATCAGCATTAGATTGCTTAAAATATCCATTTGCCTCTATATTGAGGATTTTCTGCCTCAATGCCAATCCTTTTCTTGTCAGAGTTATGTTAAGTTCTCGTCCATCTTTTCTACAATGAATAAAACCCAATTTTTTCATTTCAATAATTAAATCTTCTATATGGGAATATGATATGCCTGTATCTCTCCATAATTGCAACTTATTCCTTCTGCCTAAATCCTTGCTTTTTTTGATTCCTTTCAATAGCTTTACCCAAGCTTGATTAAATCCAATCATTCTATCTCCTTCCCTTCTATATATTCCTGCTTGTAATATTTTTCCGCCTTTCCGCTTCTATGAAACATGAATAGGTAAGTTAATAATACAATAATTCCCATAGTTCTAAAAATCTTTCCTGTTACTCCTTTCTGCCACATCACTATATATAGTAGCAAAACAAACCAAAAAATTATCATATTTGTGTATTTGCCATAAAGAAGCCTTCTCAGAATAAACCATGGCTCTAAAATAAAATATTTCAAAGTCAGCAGAATCTTATACCATTCCTCTCTAATCCAAAACTTGAGTTCTTGTTTGTTCATAATCTTTTCTCTGGAGATACATAATTTATTCCAATTAAATTGAACAAATCAATCTCTTCCCTTACTTCTATCACTTGATTGTTTTTTGTAATCATTCCGTCTATACTTGTATATCCTGCCTTAACCCATCCATTCGCTAATACATGATGGCTGAATTCGGCACTGCCTGTTCTGATGGCAAGAATTAGCCCAAAATTCTCTCCTATTGCAAAAAACAAATCAAGTTTAATTCCATCAGGTAATATCCTTTGGGTGTATTTACATGGTAATTCTCCTTTGACTTTTCTCCATTTATCAATAATAAGTGCAATCCCACTCTTCAATAAGCCAACTTTATAAGGTTTTGGAATTGCAACAATTTCAATATCCTTAACTTCTGATTTTTTTCTCCTTATGCTTCCAGCTATTTGTATTCTTTCACAATGCGGTTCTAACTCTTGTTTTATTCTTTCCGCAATTTGTAATGCGTCTTCGTATTTCATCTTCCAAATCCTAATCCTTTTCTTAACTCTCTGAATTCCCTCAATCTTTCCGCCAATATCACTTTTTCATCAAACTCGTTTCCACATTTAGAGCAGTAATCCTTGTCCCCTAACATTGTATCTGCTGGGTAAAAACCATCCCAGAACCAATCCCATGGGTGATACCACGCCCTATAATACAATTCAACATCATTTGTTCTATCCTCGACAATGACTTGAAAAACATACCTAAATGCTTTTCTCTCGTCGCCAGTGGATTTGTATCTTGTTATGAAATGTGGGTGAATATATATTCTTGTGCTGTCTGTTATCGGAATTGTTGAGCCATCAGCCAATGGAATGTTCGTAAGTTTTTTCAACTGTTTTGCCAAATCATTCATCGCCTCTTCGGGAGTTGCCCTTCTTTTCTCCTTTAATCTTCTTTGCAATAAAATTCCAATACAAACCAAATAAATTATAATGCCAAGATAAGTTTGTGAGTTTGATACTGGCGCTTTTGGAACATAGGAATTTGGGGGGTATAAGACTGTATTAGGTAAATTCTGAATGCCATTGATGACTCTTGTTTCATTTTTGTCATTAAAATTCAAAACCAAAGCTGTTGAATTGTGAAGATACAATATAAAAATGACTGGGGCTATGATTGCTCCTATCTCCAGCCAAGTCAATTCCTTCCAGAATGATTTTGGAGTTCTTGGCTTTCTCTGTTGCTCCTGCATTGTCTCTAATTCTTCTGCCAATAGTTAATCACCTTTATTGCAGTTATCACACCAAATTTTAATTTCTTGTGTTCTGGAATATCCAAAACAAATACATTCTTTACATTTGCTAAAAATCATCATAAGAGAAATATTTCCTTTACTCCCTTTACATTCTGGACATTGTATTAAATAATTTGTAATAGGTTCACCACATCGAATACATTTGAACGTTATTATTTCACTTTTCCCTTCATATATTAGTTCACTCACTTTTCATCTTCCTCAAGATTTCAATTTCCCTGTAAACTTGCAACTTTGGATGCAATTCCCAAGTAATTATCATAATCTCAATTTTCTTATCAGGATTTATTCTGTGTTGTTCAAATATTCTTTTTCTTGGCTTTATCTCGCAAACACCATAATAGCGCAATCTCTCAAATATCTCTTGTATCTTGCCGAGCTTTGATGGATATGGGAATGTCCTAATATAAATCTCATTGAATTCCTTCAGCCTGTCAAGGATAATTCTCATATATGGCTCTATCCTAAGTTCATCACTTTTGATGTTATTTGATGTCTTGCATTGAGGGCAAAGCTTTACAACATCAGGCTGGTTGCCTATTGTTATCATCTGCCTGTCATCTTTCTCATTATGAGCTGGGAGTATCAACATTTTCTTTTTTCTCCTTTTCCTTTTTAATCCTGTCCAATACATATTCGCCAGTATGCTCGTAAAACATATCATTAAATATTGAAAATTTTTGTTTGTTTCCTAATGCCTCCTTCCATATTTGATATTCTATTTGTTTCTTATTTCCTAAATTGGATTTTTTCCAGAATGTAACCCATCTTTCCGCTTTGTTTTTCAGAGCTAACCTCTCCTCGTCAGTAAATAACTTCTCATCCTCGCTGATGAATTCTGTCCTCTTAATCGGCTTTAAAATTCCCTCGTTTATTTTTTCTATTAGGCTGATTACACATTCATAAAATGATTTTATTGCCTGTTCCTTTTTTAGGTCATAGCTTTTGGTAAGCCTTATATATTGAAGCATACTTATTGTCACAGGGTCATTCTGATATAAGTCATTCAACTCCTCATTATTTACATTCTCATTGATTTCTCTTTCAATCTCTATGATATTTCTCTTATCGTCTGCTAATGGAATAATAATAGTATTTAACTGGAGAATAAGCCTTTCCTTAATCCTGTGGATTTCTTCATTTGAGGTAACAGATTTATCAATATCTCTTGCAAAATCTATCAGTGAAATCAGCTTTTTCTCCTCTTCCTCAGTTATTTTTTCCATAAAATTATACGCAAAGGGTACTCCACGTGGAGGGAAATTTGCGTGTAACCTCCATAAAGTTTATATATAACCTCATCTTCTCAACTAATAGTCGAGACCGAATGATACAAAACCGCAATATCCAGTTAAATCTTTTAGAACCTACTAATGTCAAGTCTCTTATTCTTAACACTCTCTTTGAATCATACAATTTAGCTTGTTCCGATATTTTTAACCAACTTTTGTTACTCAAAGGAATCACTCAGACCGAATTGCACCACGCAACCTACAAAACTATCAGGGATAAATATAAACTCCCAGCCGACTATACTATCTCTGCAAGAGTTACTGCTTGGAATAGGAGAAAACTTACCAAGCAAATCAAAACAATCCCTGTTAGGCTGACTAATAAACTGTTCCGATACAAACAAACTCCAAGAGGAAATCCAATCATTGCTATGACTTCTTTCAATAGAAAGAGGTTCGTATTGCCAATCAAGCAAGATAACACGTTCAAAAGATTCAAGGAGATTGAAGCCGAAGGCTACAATTTCAACAGCTTGCTCTTGATTAAGAAAAATAAAAAGTATATCCTCCAAGTTGTTATGCAAAAGGATTTTCCCATTCCTCAAACCAGACCAAATACCATAGGAATTGACATTGGTTCTGCGAACCTCTGTGCCATAAGCATTTTGGACTCTGGAAAGAGGATTGTAAAACAACTCTACTTCGGTAGAGATGTTGCCATAAGGCAACATAAGATTAGCAATAGGAGGGCTTTGCTCCAAAGCAAAGCTGACAAAGGAAGCAGTAAAGCGATAAAAGCATTGAAGCGAATCAGGCGAAATCAAAGAAACTTCGTCAATACAAGAAGTTGGCAAGTCGCTACTGATGTTGTTAAGTTGGCTTTGAAATACAATGCTAACATCAGCATCGAGGACTTGAAACGATTGAAAACTGGCAGACGACTTAGGAATAGCAAAGGCAAGAAGGTCAACAAATTGATTAATAGGATACCTTATGCAAGATTCTTCCATGCTTTGGATTGCATAGCGTTGAGAAACAATATCCTTGTCAGTAGAGTAACACCCCATTATACCTCGCAGAGATGCTACAAGTGCGGGAATATTACCAAGAAGAACTTGGTTAAATATTCCCTGTTCAGATGTGTTGGATGTGGTTTTACTGCTCATCGTGATAGGCTTGCTTCTGTTAATGTTGCTAATCCTGTCTTGGAGCGGAAAGATTTGGTCTCGACAGCTAATTCTGTCCAGACTTCCAAGACTGAGGACTCTGTAACAAGTCCTGTCTGCGTCGATGAAATTGGAATGTTTGATGATGTTCATCTTAATGTTCCTCTTGAGGCGAAAAGCCCCCATCTTTAGATGACGGGATTATGTTACTGAATAAAACTATGATACAATCTTATGACTTCTGGTTCTGTGGCTTGTTTTTCATCCCCGAAAGTCTGATTACAGATATTTCTCCAGTATTCTCTATGACTCCGACAAAAAAGATTATCTCCAATAATCTTTTCATTAAAACATTTATACACATTACATTTCTTCATTTTAACCCGTATATGATGATTTTTCTATTGTCGTGGTGACTTCCTTCAAATTTTTAATTTCTTGTTATGCTTTCACTATCGCTTCTGGTTTTCTTATCTTGCCAAACTTCTTCTCGTAATTATTGATGTTCTCTTCCAAAGCTTTCAAAAACCCTTTAGCATTATACAAATCTAATAATATAACTCTATGATTTACAACCATAATGGATTGTTCACCAATAAATTGGGGATAAACACTTTTGAAATCTATCAGAATTTTATCAGGTTGGTGGTGAATAGTTTGCTCATTTGACAGAAATAAATTATTATCAACATTATTTATTACTGGGATTTCCTGTTTCATGTCTCCTCTTGGTATTCTGATGGCTGTTGTTGTTGTATAACTATTGGCTCTCCAATGGTTTCCTTTGCCTTTTTTGCGACGGCAAATTGCTTGTCAAGCCATTCGTCTGGATGCATTGCTTTTTTAGCTTCTTCTAATCTCATTCTGTTTATCTGTATTCTTAGAATTCTAATCTGCCTGTCCAAATCCCTATTTTTCAAAACTAACTCTTTATGTACATTAAACAATGGGGTATCTTCCTTACCATGATAATCACAAAATATCAACCACATTGGAAAATCAGGGTCAAAACTTAATTGTTCACACAAATCCTTCCTGTATTTTTTTTTAATCCATCTATCCTTTGTATCATATTCGGTTGGTTGTATCTGCTTTGCCCAAGCCATCTTTTTTGTCGGAATAAAATGAACAAGATAATATTCTTCCTCTGTCGAGTTTCCTATGTAGCCGAAAACAGCCTCATCTCCATCTCCGAATATGAGGATTGATTCTCTTGTTGGGGGCTTTGGGATAAATGCCATTTTATTTTTCCTCCATCTATAATAATCTGATTATACTATAAATAACTAATATCAAAATTAAATGCAATATAAAAAAATTGACTTTCGTGCCTCTGATGACATGGGATTCAAATAATTGATTGTCAAAAATTTGAAGTCCCATCTTTCTGATTTGCTCTTCTTCAGATTTATAGTCCCTATTATAAAACCACTTGAAATATCTTGTGTTATATAGTCTCATTGGAATCACCTTTTGTTAAAAATGGTTTGTCATTCTTCAAGCAAACTATCTCTCCTTTTAAAGAGGGGACTATAAAATCATTGTAAAAAATGCCAACATCTTTATCCACTACAAAAAATCCAAATGACTCATTAGATTCAATTGTATATCCGCCATCAACCAATTTATAATGTTGGACATAGGAATCAAACCTATTTATCATTAATCTGTTTTCCAGAATCATTCCCAAGACAAATGCTAGGGCGATAATGCCTATTAATAAAATCCCGTATTTTTGTTGGATACCTAAAATTTTATTACTCATAATTCACCACCTCTGTTGACTTTAAAAATCTTGAGCAAAGATAGGTTGTTGTTAATTTATCCGAAAAAGAAAATACTTTCAAGTCATTGGTTTTTGTAATTTCATAAGTGCAACCTTTTTCCCTCGTTTCAATATCATAACAATTAAAAAATAAGTGCTCTCGATATATCCAACCATCCCATTCAACGCAATAATCATAAATTCCTTCTTGATTTATTTGTGCCTTGAGATGATTTATTTTGGAATTAATGTATAAAGTTCCCAAAACCAAAAAAATAATTAAACCAAATATTACTAAAACTCCTTGTTGCCATTTTTTAAATTCTTCTTTTTCCATTATTCTGCCTCTCAATTATATTTATCAACATTAAATACTAACCAATTCTTTAATTGTGTTTTAAATGAAAAATAATCAAAATCACATTCACAATATTGAAATTGTGTTGAATCTTCATTAGTGAAATTTTTTGAGTATAATTCATTTCCATTTTTATCAATATAACTAAAAGAACAATGTGGACTACCAAAATTACAGGTATGAAATATTATTTCTGGTAAATAAATTGTGGTATTTCTATCATCGATATGACTAAATTTAGCGGTAGTTATAGTGGTTTTACTTCTATCTTCTCGCAATTTAGATGCTACAAAAAATCCAGTAGTTAATAATATTATTAAAATTACACTTAACATGCCCATTAAAAAACTTTTTATCTCCATTATTTCCCCTCCATTCTTTTTGTATTATCAGAATAGCAAAAACACTTGTAATGAGTGTCGCTTGGCTCATATCTCACATATCCAGTTTCATTCAAGGCAGAGCAATAGCTTTGGCATCCTAAAAACAATTCTTCTAATTCTTTTAATTGTTTTGTAATTGGTTGTTTTCCAATATACATCCCGACTAAGAAAACTATGACTATAAAAATTAAATATATAATAACCTTCCACTTAATTTCAAATTCTTCTTTCATCAGTGCTTCCCTAATCCAACTATCCTTTCCCTGTAAGTTGTCTTGAATTTTTTTCTTTCAATAATAATGAATATTGCTGATGCAATCAAAAAGCCAAAAAACCCATAAAGCAATTTTCCTTTCTCTGCCTTGTCTTTTGCAACATTACAGGCAGTAATATTCCCTTGATATATCGGGATAATCTCATTGGAATAAGTATTCAAGTTGACTTTTGTATCTGACAAGTCTTTTGAGCATTTCTCAAAATCAGGCTTGAAAGGTGATAATTCAGTAACCTTTGTTGTTTTGGCATCCCTATCAATCTGGCATAAACCTAAGTCCTTATTGCAGGTTGCATATAAATCAAAATACCTGTTTGAATCTCCATATGCCTTTGCTATGCTGTCGCATGTTGAGGCAAGATTGCTTACACTTGCAGTAAGATTGGTTACTTCAATTGAGGATGTATTTCTTCTCAAATCAAAAATAAAGCTATTGGAAGTATTCGACAAGCAATTGAATGTATGCGTGTCCTGCTCTGTTGTTATATTGACATCAACTGTTATTGTGGAGAAATTCATATCAGTTCCGTTTAAGTAAAGGGAATATGTATTATTTGTGTAATATGTTGTAATTTTAACGGTGTTTGGAAATGTCTGTTCTGTTGCATATGCTGTTGCAGACAAAAGCCCCATAAATACCATTATAAAACTCAATCTTATAATAACCCTAAAATCATTTTGAGATATTTCTGCTCCCTGTCCAATTTCAAACATTTTATCCCCTGTAAACAAAGAGGTAATAAAATATAACTGCCACAATCCCCAAAGTCACAAACCAATATTGTTTTGCGTAATCTGTGATTCTCTGTTGTGTTGTTCTACTATTTTGAATTTCTGGAGTTACTTCCACACCTCCTGAAAATCTTGATAAGTCCTCTTTTGTAGGCTGTGTGATATCCCTCTTGTTGAAAAATAAGATAAACCTGTCATTCAAAAAATCAAATTCTGGCTTGAAGACATCATGCCCTTCATCCTCTAACTTTTTGATTTCCTTTTTTAGGTTGTCCTCTGAAATACCAGAACAGAATTTGAAATCATGTAGTTTTTTCATATTCCCTCTTCTTTAGGAGCTGAATGTTGTGAAACCGAAGGGAATACCAATCCCTTTAGCGGTGTCCCATCATCTATTATCTCTTTATTCCCCTCGGTATCATAAACAACTAATGGATAGCCAGCCTTTGCAGATAATACTGCATTGAATTTCTTTAAGAGCATAATATCCTTTTCCTGATATTTCATAAAATCAAAATTCTTTGCTATCTCGCTCGCTTCACTTGAGTTCTGCTGGAATGCAATAACATAATCTGTATTAAGTTTGATTGGTTCTGGCAAATCACCAATCCATTGGGTGGCATACACAACACCAATCCTGTTAAATCTG
>ERZ1292623.1127-Hain-H51-01um-R1-1127-length-26465-cov-7_pt1 | contig 26465 bp, 19 predicted proteins | sample MGYA00564398_ERZ1292623 | MGnify/ENA primary metagenome ERZ1292623 (study PRJEB36523, sample SAMEA6512633) | groundwater metagenome | collected 2019-01-07 | study: AquaDiva: Metagenomics assemblies of 32 groundwater samples | reverse complement strand
CTAACACCGATGCAAGCCCCATCACACCCAAAAAAGGGATCTACAACTGGTATAAGGTGCAAGAAATATCTACTACTGGGCAAGGGGACGAAACAACACCATTCACAACAGACCACATCTGCCAGTAAAAAAGCGCCCAGGCCCGGACATTCAGAAAAACCATTTCTGATTCTTCGTTTGAACCGAGAATCCCAGAGGGACCGGTTGACTTCTGCCCTGAAACCTACGGTTCCAGGGTGCTCAAAAATTGTAAACAATTTTTGGCATGTCGGATTCCTTACGAACTCTTCCATCTCAAAAATTGCTTAGCAATTTTAGCATGTCGGATCCATTAAAGGACTCCGCCACTTCAAGACCGGCGCACTTTCCTGTGTTGGACAGAAAACCATCCATCATACCAGATTATGCGACCTGGGCACACCCCTGAAAAAGAAGCTTTGCTTTTAAATACTTACGTTGTCTTTACGATTTCTTATGATTCTTGACCCAATCATTGAGCTTAAACTTATAATATCCGAAAGCCAATTTCAAATTGCCCTGCGCTACCTTCATCCCTTTAGGACTTGTCAGGATATGCGCCTCCTTCAAAACCGTTTCAAATGTCTTTGTGAAAAAATTCGATTCCATACCAATTACGAATGACCTTCTCTTGCGAATTCTTTCCAAAAATTCTTCTACTTTTACCTTGCCCTCCACTCCTGTTACTGTCTTTCCTAAATCTCTTACTAGGTGCCCGTCTGAACCTCCAATCAAGCCCTTGCCCCCCTCCACTGCCCATTGATAGGCTTTATTATTCATCTTCTTTAAAGAATTTGTATTTAACACTTCCACACAATCCAGATTCTTCATAAAATCTTTCTTTAATCGCGAGGTCTGTATCCCCACATAACTAAAATACGGATGAGCCGCCCCGACCAAGCAATTTATTCCCTTCAATTTGTCTAATAAATCCACTGCAGAGATACTTAGACTTAAGCTTTTATCCATAAAAGGGCGCATACACTTATTTTCCAACTCCAATAAATCTGATTTTGAATACGGATACGCCAATATGTGAACTCCTTCCTTGCTCTTTAGTTCAACACCTGGCACTACAAACACATCCTTTTGAGATAATGCCATTAATGAGCCTTGTACTTGATTATGATCGGTTATAGCAACGCCCATCCCTAACTTTTTACATCGTTTTAAAATCTTACCAATATCACTTCGACTATCATATGAGTACTTTGAATGAAAATGCATATCCGCCAAGGTGTAAGCTGAAAGATCTAACTTCTTTGGCTTTGCCCGAATCATCCCCTGCTTACCCATTCATTTAAAATAAACGGGCAGCTATATAAAATTTCTCCACCTAGCTTAAAGAGAAGCTTCCCTTGCGTTTATATAAAACAAGACCTCTTTCTTAACCCCACTACAGAAACCTTTTTAAACCCCTTCCAGATCACCTGTCTATAACCACTATTATAGAATTCATCGTGGTTATTGAGCATGCTCAGAATTCCACTCACTTATGCTCAATTGGCGGAATTCTGACATTAAATAGGGCATGTACAATGACACAAAAAAACCTCTATGGTTCTGTAAAGCGCTTTGGCGCACGATACGGCCGAAGGCTACGAGAAAAGCTCGGCAAGGTTGAACAAGAGCAGCATAAGCTCCATAAATGCCCTTACTGCCACTTCATCAAGGCTAAACAGCTTGCTGTTGGTATTTGGGAGTGCCGAAAGTGCGAGAGCAAATTCACCAATAAAGCTTATACGGTAGGCAAACTTACCCCGATCAAAGTTATTGTCCAAACTGAATAATATTCGAAAAGATTAGAACATTCATATTTGAGGGATCCAACATGAGCGAATACAAATGTTTCTTTTGCAATAAAATCGTTGCGCCACAACACGTAAAGAAAAAAGTTAGATGCATCTATTGCGGCAGCAAGATCCTATTCAAAGACCGCGTAACGGCTACCAAAGTGGTCGCCCGCTAAACATGTATACTGCTGAAATCCTTGTAAACACTAAAGCCAATCTTGAAAAGATATTCCAAAGCGAAGAAAAAAATATCAACGAGCGAGCCCAGTATACCTTAACCAAAAATAAAGATGTGCATGTCTTTCGCATTGAAGCAAAAGACGCAACGGCCTTACGCATCGTTGTTGGTAGCATCACCAAGGTCCTAAGCGTACATGAAAAAACATTGGAGGTCATCGAAAAAAATAAATAACCATGAACCCCCAAGAACAAAAACCGGACGCTGAAACGGAGAACAAGATCAACCAGTTATCCATGCTCGAACAAAACCTGCAAAGCGTTGCCCTTCAAAAACAACAATTCCAAAATCAAAACCTTGAGATTGAAAGTGCCCTCTCCGAACTTGAGGGAAGCGAAGAAGCCTTTAAGATCATCGGAAACCTCATGGTTAAAATTACGAAGGACAAACTCAAGAGCGACCTTTCCAACAAGAAAGAAACCGGGCAATTACGCCTTAAGTCCCTCGAAAAGCAAGAATCCATGTTTCGAGAGAAGACCAAGGCCCTCCAAGAAGAGATCCTCAAGCATATTCAAACAGGAGCTCAAAAAAGCTCCTGAACCAACAAAAATCGCAAGCAATTTTTGGGGCTCAGAAACCTAAATGGTTTCTGAACTTTGAGAACCAAAAAAAAGTTCTCAAAGAACCGGGGAAAAAATCCGAGTCATAACAGAGGTGAAGGGGAACATGAATACACAAAACGAAGTGCAAGACGCACTTAGCAACCTAATCGGTGACAACAGCGTACCTAAAAATATCCGCAGCCGTCTGGGCATAATCCTGCAGAACTTGGGGCATACGCAAAACATACATCTTCAACTCAACCAGAGCCTCTCTGACTTGGACGACATCAGCAATGACATCAACTTGCCGCCCTTTGTACGAACCGAGCTTTTTAGCGTTCTTAGCCTGCTTGAAAACATGAACAACCAGCTTGTGAGTTTGCCCATTCAAGTCAAAGCGATTGTCAAAAAGAAACACGTTGTACAGCATTAATTTTATTTTTTTTCTGTTTGTATTTTTTATTTGTGTTTGTTTAGCATCTTCAAAATCCTCTATTATAACTCTATAAGCGCTGCACCCCCGTAAGGGACACACAGAAATTCAACGGATTTCTGGTGCAGAGGAATGAAACATTCCTCGCACGAGGAGTTCAGAACTCCTCTGTGCCAGAAATCGTTCGACGATTTCTGTGCATCCCCGTGCAACGCGCTTAATAAGCACATTGCATGGATTTTGACCTGAAGATGCTAAACAAACCAACAAACGATGCTCGACAGAAACTATCTTTTCCTTAAGACTTTCTTTATCAGAATTGAATTGGGGATGAATACGATGTCTCCACTTGAAGTGCGAATCTGCGTGTCAAGCAGGCTTACTTCTATGACTTTACCTTTGATCCCTTCCATCTCGATTTGATTGCCCACACTAATCTTTTGCTTGGTGTGGATGGCAAACCCGGCCGTGAGGTTTGGAACCAAGTCCCGAATGGCCAAGGCTGCTGAAATCATGATTAAGACGATCACACCAATTGAGATGGCGTTTAAGACGGCAGTTGTAAGACCTAGACTATTCAAGAATAAGATTACGGTCACAAAGTAAACAATAAAGGCTGAAAAACTACTTAATACCTTGGAGACTGAAACCTTAATCCCCACGGTTTTCTTGAGCGCAGCATCCATATCCAACTCATCAAGAACCCTACGAACGAAACGCCCTAAGAGCTTACCCAAGATGAAACCGACGAGCAAGATGAGGATGGCGAAGGCTAACCGGTTCAAATAAGGGTTTAAATTGCTGTATACTTGCTCCATCCAAGGCATAACGGATCCAACTGGGGATTCAACTGATTCCATTTTATGAACAAATCAGCTCTGGATTATAAAGATTGTCTTGCTTCTACCCTATATTTTCTATATAGTTCATATTTATTATTTACTTATATATACTCAATTATTACCTATTTAACTAAACTTTTACCTATTAGTACAAATTATTATCGTATTTTTTACTTAATTAACTAAATATTTACCTATTAGTACAAATTATTATTTTAACTATTACTTAATTATACAAACTATTATACCTATATATACAAATAAAAAGACTTATAAATACAAAGACGTCAAAAACCGCCAATTAAGAACAATGAGCGGTTTTTGAGCGTGATCAGAATTTCTAAGGAAATTCTGACACTTAAAAAGACCCCATTAGCGAAAAACGGAGCTTGCGTGAAGGAAATAGCCCCCAGCAAAGACAAAGTAATTGAGCAACTGCGAGAGAGCTACGCTGCGCTTCGAGAACAACACAACCTCACCTACGAGGAAATTCTAAACCAACTCCAAAGCGTAGAAACTACCTTGCCCTGCACCATTTTTAGTTCAAGCCTAAGCAGCCTTGAAACCATCACCAAATATCTCAAAGAAAACCAGCACTTCACCCTCAAAGAAATTGCGCAAAAACTCAATCGCACGTACCGCACGATCTGGGGGGCGTACCATGCCAGCTTGCACAAACATCCTTCTGGTTTAACTGCAATTCCCACCCCCTACCACATCCCCCTTTCCCTTTTTTCTGAACGCAAACTAAGCATCCTTGAAACCATCACCCACCACCTGCGCTCGACACACCACCTGCGCTACAGTCAAATTGCTAAAATCCTACACCGCGATCCTCGAACTGTTTGGACAACAGAATACAATGCGAAAGGAAAACTCAAATGAAAAAAAACCTTGATAGTGAAGAGAGAAAACGAGCAGATCTATCGGATCTCCAAGTCCAACGGCTGCGCGGTCTTATTACCAAAATAAAAACAGAATATTACTACACCCTACGCCAGACTGAAGCTTTACGACAAAAAGCCAAAGAAGAGCAATGGACCAGCACAGCTTATCAGGAACGGCTATGCAAAGTATTAAACGGCAAAAAAAACCTGCAAAGTTACCGTGAACACCAAGAAAGTTTGATTCAGGAATACGAACACCAACTTATTGACTCGATCCACTCTGACCTTACCTCTCAAATCGCACCCTACCAGGTACAGAGTGTTTTCCAACGATTCCAGCAGGGATTCCAAGCAAATACCTATGCTTTGCAACACTACCTGGTTGAGCAAAAAGTACCCCACATCGCAGGACTCTTCCTACTCATTGTCGTTCTGGGATTTTTTACTTACACTGGATACGTCGCTAAAGATGCCGGCCTTTTCCAGACGATTCCCATTGAAACCACCTTTACTGAAAACACGACGATTCCTCTTAACTTAACTGATCTAAGTAGTTTACGTGCGAATGGCCGTCTCATTGGAAAACCCAGTGTTCATCTCTATTTAGAAGCTGAGAATGGTCATACTCAAAAAACTCAACGCTATGTACTACTGGATGGAGATCGCCTGGGATTGGACATGCTTGCTATTACTGGAAATGCTGTTCGACAAAATCAAGGCATTACCTTTGTATTTACGACCGACCAAGAAAAGTATACTATTGAAGAGATGGTTTACGTCGTCCTTGCCCCTTCGAATAGCTATTACTCGATGTATCTTACCGATTCGGATAACAATACGATCCCCATTGAAAGTCTGAACTTCACCGTGCAAAGACCAGGCGATTACCAACTTGTTGGATTACTCACCCAAGATGGAGTAAGTGAACGGCTCGAGACTCGTTTCCACGTTGACGCTGCGCCTGAAACGGAAGGCACTACTCCTATTTCTTCCAAGAAAGCTACTGAAAAACCCCGAGGACTCTACAGCTTCCAAAACTACTGCCAAGAAAGCTGCCACCTCCCTACTGAATTGGTAGACCCTCGCCTCGTCATTGAAATCAATGACAACACCCGTGTTACACTCTACAACCTCACGTATAGTCAGCATACCCTTAATGAGCCCCCCAAACAAATCAAGAACATTCCTGATACTGTGAGTTACTTAGGCTATTCTACCCCTATAGATCTTAACTCTTACTTCCAAGATGAAGATGAACTTATTTATACAACGAGCGCAACTGAGTTATCGGCTCACATTGAAAAGGGCATCCTTAATCTGCAAGGAAACAAAACGGGAAGCTACAGCCTCTTTGTCTATGCCAGCGATGGAAACGCAATCATCACCAGCAAACCCTTTACCATCACGGTAAAAGAACCGCCTATTCAGACTCAGCTCACCCTTAACTGTGAAGGTTGCAAGATGCACCAAACCAAAAGCTACACCGAGACTTGGGTTCGCCTGAATATTCAGAAAAATACGGACAGGAAAATAGGAAGCTTCTACCTAGACTTACCTGCGGGCTGGCGCGTGACCGACCCCAAAGATGGCACGGTGAATGTCATCGATGAAAAACATCCGCGCATCCAATGGACCCTTAAAAAAGAATCGGATGTGATTGAGAAAAACTTCTATGCCCTTGCCCCGAATACACAGAAGAAACTGCGACAAAGCTTCAGCCTTACTGTTGCTGACCAGAAACAAGACTATGAAGTGATTACCCACCCGACCCCGATTGACTTACGAGAAGAGGAAGATGAACTGGACCAGAGACTTGATGTCAACACAAGCATTAACACCACAGGCGATAATTATACTGTCACAGTTCACCTGCCTGATGCTGAAATACGGCTTGAAAACGTATACGACCTGGAAGAAATACAGTCCTTGGACTTATTCACCCAACAAAACATCACTCTTAACAATCAGATCTACCTTGCTGCAACCCCCCTCATCCACTTAAACACATTCCAATTAAACAGCGCCACTTTCATTTTGCCCAAAACAAACCCTGTTAAAGCCCTTGCTGGATGCGAACGATGGAACACAGGCACTCAAAGCTGCGAAGCCTGGAACCTTCTTAACACCTCCTTTAATGAAACTCCTACGACCCTTCAATTTACTGTGAAAAAGATTACGGCCTATGCTGGACTTGGAAAACGCATTGGTGAAATTAAATCGAAATATAAAACATCCAAGATTGGAGCGTACACCGACTACACACTAAACAATGAGACCTATGCCAACTACACCCACCCCCTCCTGTATCCAGGCAAGGATAGCTTTAGCGCTGAATTCTGGATCCGCACCAACTCCACTAAAGACCAAACTTTCCTTAGCAGCGAAGAAGGACAATTCGAAACCTACTGGAAGATTGGAATGGACATGGCCCGGTACGGGATCCTTGCCATACGCCTCAGCAGCCAAGAAGGCGAAACAATCAAAGAAATTCCAGACGCCCTTGTTGACGGCCCGCAAAGCTTTGGAACCACTCTACTGAATGATGGACAATGGCATCACCTCCTTGCGGTACGCGACCGCAACCAAAACACGATCCTTGGGTATGTAGACGGAAAACTTGACCTCACCTATAATGACACCAGCACAGACATCATGGATACTGCAAGCCACCTCATCCTTGGCAGATCAAACCCGAACAGCGATGCAGGCTATGATGGCGAGTTTACCCTTATTGACCTCTACGACCATGCCCTTACACCTGAAGAAATGCAGAGCCATTACCAAACTCAAAAATCACTCTTTACTGAGGTGAAGGCATGAGACAAACTCTTCACCTCACCTTCCTACTAGTACTTCTAGTCATCCTGGTCCTTCTAGGCACTACCCTTGCAGAAGCTGCCAATGCCACGGTGGTATACAGAAGCAATACGGGCAGCTGCGCTTCCAACGCCTTGAACTGCCCCAAGATTCGAGCCTGGGATAGCACGGGTGGGGGAAGCTGGGGAAGCGCAGTTGAGTTGCCGACTGCCGGAAGCCCTGTTCGATATGCCGTCATCCGATTCAGCAATGTCAGCAGCAAACGAGCCCTTGTCACTTCGAGCGACGACGGCTTCCTCGACGGATATGTTTCGTACAACAACACCGCCTGGACGGTCACGAACAACATCGGTCAAGTGTTTGGAAGCAACGCCGCCAAAAACGAACGACGATTTGACCTGCAATTCGAAACAGCAAGTGGAGACGCCGTACTAACCTATGCCACCACGAATTCCAGCGGAAACTGCGACCTCGCGTACAAGGTATTATTGGCGAATGACACCAGCTGGGCCAACAGCGGCGAAACCTGCATTGACAATGACCAACGCACCCAAGATGACCAATCCAGCTACATCAACATGGATCGCAACCCGTCTGATGACAGCTCTGAAATGGTGATGGCCAACCTCAATACCAACCTCTCCGATGTCACCGCACGAGTTTGGGATGGGGACAACTGGGGCAATCGAATGAATATCACCACCACGAGCTCCATTACCACCACTGAATCGCAAGATGTGGCTTATGCCAAGGATGGAAGCAAAGCGATGGTCGTTGCAGGGGATGGAGTGAACGGAAACGTCACAACCAAATACTGGAACGGGGCAAGCTGGACTACTACTCCCGGATTTGACATCGATACGGGCGATGCTCTCGACCTCAAATGGATCCACCTGAAAGCCGACTCGCTCACAGATGACTTGCAAGCCGTCTTTGTAGACAGCGGCAGTGATCTAGGAACAGCCTACTGGAACGGTGCCACTTGGGCCGTAACGCGCAATATCGATACTGCCGTGGACAGCAATGCGGCGCGACCCTCCGACTTTGCCTGGAACAGCACCAACAGCGGCGGAAAATTAGTCTTGGACACGGACACTACAGGCACTACACTCAGCCAACGCGGCTGCACCCCTCAATGCACCAGCGGCACCACTACGTTCTCCACGTACGCTGCCACCGGTGCTTGGCTCAACCTCTACCGCGTGCCTTATGATCCCCTCACAAAAGTAAGCATCCTTGGACTACGCCTCAACAGTGCCTTTGACCTGGGCAGCTTCGCCCAAGGCATCAATGGAAGCTACTATACATATGGAGACAACACCCTTACAGCCGATACAACCGTAACTACCTTTGAACCCTACAGCCTCGCCTTCCAAACAGCCTACGGCGGATACTCAGCCCCTTCCACTGTTTACACCCTCAACCAAAGCGCCTTCATCAAACTCGACAACAAAACAACAGATTGGGGGAATCTCACCATTTTAACTGACACGGCCGGCGACCAAGCCGCAGGAGGAAGCTCCTTCGATATCACTAACATCAGCCTTGCTAATGGCCCCACACGACTCTTCGCCTATCTCCAACTCGCAGGAGGAGTGAACTACAGCGCCAACAACTACTACCGCATCTTCGTCACCAATAATGAGGACAATGGCAAACCCACCGCTCCTGATACAGGTATATTGCTTCCTTTCAAATACACCCACGTCATCCAGCTCAACAACAGCAAATGCCGCGTCTTCAACAACACCGGCGGAAAAGTCGGCAACTGCCAATATTACAGCAACAACAACACCCTTGAAATTGAAGTCCCCTTCAAATACCTCAACGTGACCAAAGGAGAGAGCTTGAACGTAACGTTTGAGACGGGCAACTGGACGAATCGCTATGACCTTGCGCCTTACAACAGCGGCTACATCCAGTTCCTCATCAACCAAACCAAGTACGAAACGTACAACTTTACTAACAACACCTACGCTAATTACTCAACAGACGATCCCCACCCATCGAATGGAAGCTTTAGCGCAGAATTATGGGTGCGAACCCCTGTCACTGCCGATCAGATGTTCATCAGCAGCGGAGAGTACGACAGCATGGAGTACTACTGGCGCATTGGGATGATCTCTGCCCACACAGGCATCTTATCGATTAAGATGCAAGACGGAATCGAAGGCGGGGAATGGTGGGAGATTCCAGACCCCGGCGCTGAAAGCGGACAGATCATTGGTAGCAGCAGCTTGAGTGACAATCAATGGCACCACATCGCCTTTGTAAGGGACCGAGAACAGATGCGAGTCTATGGCTACGTGGACGGTGTGCCTGAGATCAACTTTAGTGACAGCAGTCGAAACGTGACAAGCAATGCCTCCAACCTCGTCTTAGGTAAGTCCAACATTTACGCAGACCCTGGATTGGTAGGAAATCTAAGTGTAATCGGCACGTATAACCGAGCCCTCACGACAGAAGAAGTACAAGATCACAACCTCACCCAACGAGAAGAAATCGAGGGAGAAACATGAGGATGAATCCCCTAAGCCAAAAAGGATTGATTCTCTTTGTACTGGCAGCCCTCTTCTTCATCCTCTTCTCATCTGTGACAGAGGCTGCCAACGCCACAGCCGTCTACCGAAGCAACACCGGCAGCTGTGCCACGAACGCCACGAACTGCCCCAAGATCCGCTTCTGGAACAGTACAGGGAACGGTGATTGGAGCAACGAAACTGAACTGCCAACAGCCGGCAGCCCCATCGAATGGACAGTCATACGCTTCAGCAATGTTTCTTCCAAACGAGTGATTGTCACGCAAAGTGCTGACGGACAACTGGACGGCTATGTTTCATACAACAACACCGACTGGACCGTCACCAACAACCTCGACCGAGTTCACAATGGAAATATAGCCGCCAAAACCAGGATGTTCGACGTGCAGTTCGAAACCAGCACCGGCAACGCCCTTTTAGTGTTCGGCATTGGCAGTGCCAACGCAGCGTGTGACCTGGGCTACCGCATATTGCTGGCAAACGACACGAGTTGGGCCAACAATGGAACCAATTGTTACAATGACGTGAACTTCGCAAACGACATGCAATACACATGGATTCATTCCGACCGCAATTACGCAGACACTAGCAACCAGATCATCGTCAGTGGTTTCTACGCAAACGGCAGTGACATTCGGGCCTGGGTGTGGAACAACTCTGTATTCACCAACCCAAGAAACATCACCATGGTCTCCTCCTCGACGACCGGCCAGAATTTTGATGTGAGTTGCAGCAACACTGCAGGATGCTGGGTAGCTGCAGGAACCGATACAAATGGAAACGTAAGCGCACACAACTGGACAGGCAGCGCGTGGCAACAAACCCTAGGCTGCGACCCCACCAACGCCGGCCAGGACGTCACTTGGCTCAGTCTCAAAGCCGACCCCCTTACTGATGATCTCCAGATCGCTGTTTCGGACACCGGGACCGACCTGGACGCGTGCTACTGGACAGGCAGCGCGTGGACCGCCGTCACCCAAATTGATGCCGACATTGATGGCACTACGACACGACTCTTTGACGTCGCTTGGAACACGTCAACCAACAGCACCAGTACAGACGCCAAGTTGATATGGGATACCGACACGACCGGCATTGGCCTACGCGTACGAAGCTGCACACCAGCCTGCAACAGTCAAACATTGGGCTCAGTGAGCAGCTACCCTTCCACTGGAAACTGGTTGTCTTTATACCGCGTAAATCCAGATCCCAATACGAACGTTGCCATGCTCGGCCTTCGCATGAACATCACCCCCTTTGGCATCGGCAGCTTCGCCATCCTAAATACAACCGGCAATTTCACCCAAGCGGGCACGTACGGCAACAGCAGCCTGACCAGCAACGCGTTCGTTGGCACTACGGAAGGAAGCTTCCTTGCCTTCCAACAATCAAGCGAAAACCGAAGTATGATCCCCTTTGTCACAGCCGTGCAAGCCCTTTCCAAAAAACTCCTCAACAACAGCGCCCTCAATGTAACTGCGAATGTGAGCAGCAGCGATGGACACAGTGTCTATACTGCCTATGCTACGGTCTATGCCCCCAATGGAAGCCTGTTCCAAACCCTTGCCCTCACCAATGGCGTTTCCATCATTTACACCAACGCCACGGAAAAATTCACCACCCTCCCCTTTGGAAACTGGCTTGTCAACATCTACGCCAATAACACCCGAGGCAGCTTCAACGACACGGAAAACACGACCTTTGCCATTTACCGCGCCCTGAACCAAAGCAAGACCATCACCATCGACGGAAACTTTGGCGACTGGGATGCCATTGTGAACACCACCGACCCCCTCACGGACAACACAGGCCCCATTGCAGGACAGCTCGCCGTCCACCGGCCCTACAATGGAAGCACTTCAGGCACAAACACCAATGCCAATGAAACGTATGATAACAGGCTCAATGACACTACGACCAAAATTGACCTGCTACTCAAAACAATATATAACGTAACTTATCAGCTACCAACTAAAACAACCCAAGGCCGCTTCTACACCACAATAGACTTTGATGGTGGTCCTGGAACCTCGTTGCGATTACAAGTCTATAATTGGAGCAATGGCACGTACCAGGCCTTCACCCTGTGCGCTAACCCAGTCACTTGTTCCGGAACGACAAGTTCTACAGACGTAAGCCTAAACAACGGTTTAATCAACAGCACCGCCAACACCATGATTTTGTTTGACACCACTGGAGGCCCCACTACGGCTGACGTCAGCGACACCTACATCAGCGTACCTGGCGGAACGTACGACTACCAAGGCATTACCAAACCCAGCCAGCCCATGAATGCAAGCAATGGCAGCGTCGCTATTGGAACCCCCTGTGCTTCCAACAGCGACCCTTACTGTGGGACTACACTCCAAGAATTTGCCACCAAAGAATACCACGCCGTTGCCCTTGAAAACAGCACCACCATGACACAGGTTTCATCCGGCACCAATTATGCCACTATGATCTTCCACTTCAACATCAGCGAAACTCGAGAAAACCCTCAAGAACTCACCCTGCGATGGATCGGAAGCTGGAGCGGAAACGGCAACCTCCAAGTTGGCTTCTACAACTATGGCAGCAGTGCATGGGATGGAGTATCCATTATAAGCGACAGTGCTTTCAAACCCCGAATCATCAATGTCAGCAATGCCACCGACTACATCAATGACAACAAAATGGTCCACGTCCTCCTCCAAGGAGGCACGGGCATCGGCGGCAACCTCATCACCGACTACGTCAGCCTATCCACCCTTGCCAAACCCAATCGAGACTTTGACCTCAACCAAGTCAAGCTGACCAACAACAACACCCACTTATTCGCGTACATGAAATTAAATGGCAGCGTCAACTTCAACAATGCCAGCCGATACTACCGCCTGTTTGTCTCCACCACGGAAAGCGGCCCCAACTCCACCACGCCCGAGACTTTCAAGCAACTGCCCTTCAACTACAGCTACCGCATCCAACTCAACAACTCGGCCTGCACCATTTTCAACAACAGCAACGTCACCCTCTCCGGCTGCACGTTTGCGAATGATTCCGATGAGATTGAGCTTCAAGCACCCCTCTCCACACTTGATCTAACTACGGACAAAAACATCAACGTCACCTTTGAAACCAGCAGCGCCACCGAGCAATACGACACAGCACCTGACGCACAAAGCTTCCTTAATGTTTACCTGAATAATACTGTTGAAACACCTGCCCCCTGCGACAAACCCCTCACTGGAGACTGGAATGTGAATAGCACACAAGTCTGCAACAACCAACTCATCAACCTCACCGGAAACTTAACGATTAACGGAACTGGCAATCTCACCTTCCACAACGTCACGCTGATCATCAATGTCACGTACAATGGCACTTATGGCATCAATGTCAGCGGCACTTTCTTTATCAATCAAAGCAACATCACAGGCATCAACCAAACCACCTGGCTCAGCAACCAATATACTTTCCGCACCTTCTCAGGAAGTAGCCTCACCCTTATCAACAGCAACGTCAGCCGTACTGGATGGACGAATTCCTTTGGGCGCCGAGGACTCGAAGCCAATGGAACCCTACAAAACTTCAGCGGAAACACCCTCGCCAGCAACTTCATTGGCCTCACGATCTACAGCAGCGGCAATAATATCACCCAGAACACCATCCATAACGACCAAACAGGCGGAATGCTCTACGGCATCTACATACTTGGCGTAAGCGGCTACGCGCCCACCGCAAACCGCATCACCAGCAACACCATACGAACCAATGGAACCAGCACCAAAGGCATACGACTCGAAACAAACGCCAACCAAACCAACATCACCGGAAACACAATAAACACCTGGGGAACCAGCAGCAGCAACATTGGAATCCTACTCACCACCAACACCGGAAACAACACCATCACCGCAAACACCATCAACACCAACGGAACCAACAACAACTACGGCATCCAACTCACCACCAACACCCAAAACAACACCATCCAAGGAAACACCATATGGACCGACGGAAGCAGCAGCAGCAATCACGGAATCCTCCTATCCGGAACCGCCACCACCCTACTCCAAGGAAACCTCATCCAACACAACACCATCAACACCCAAGGAACCAGCACCGACATCGGCATCTACCTAATCACCAACGTAAACCAAACCACAGTATACAACAACACCATCACCACCAAAGGAACCAACGACAACTACGGCATCAACTTTCTCATACAAGTAGGTAATAATACTATCACTGGAAATACGATCAACACTGCTGGAACGAGTACCAACTACGGAATCTACCTAACCACCGACACAATCAACAATGCCATCACCGGAAACACCATCTGGACAGACGGAACCATCAACAACAACTTCGGAATCTACCTACTAGGAACAGCAACCACACTAACCGACGGAAACATCATCCAACACAACACCATCCACACCAACGGAACCGCTAGCAACTACGGCATCTACCTCAGCACCTACGTAAACAAAACTACCCTTCAAAATAACACCATCACCACACAAGGAAGAACAGGAGGAAACAACTACGGAATCTACCTAACCACCGACACAATCAACAACAGCATCCAAGGAAACACTATAAACACCAATGGAACCGATACCGACTACGGCATCTACCTGAGTGACTCTGCTGACGGAAATGTCATTCAGGACGCTTACGTCAACACCACCCAATCCCCTGCCGTTGTCATCGAATCCAACCATAGCGTACTTTACAATGTAACCGCCATCAGCAACAGCAGCAACGGCATCCAACTCAGCCTCAGCGCCTACAACAACACCATCAATTCCTCCTATGGATACAGCGAAACTGGAATCGGGATCTACCTCTTACAAGACAGCCACAACAACAACATCAGCCATAGCACGGGCAACAGCACCCGCGGCGCAGGAGTACGCACGGGCAGCTACAACAACACCTTCATCAACCTAACCGCATTGACACGCTGGGGACAAGCCCTCTACTTCGGCTTTGCCAATGCCACAACTGTCATCGACCTTACTGCCCGAGCACCTGTCGGAACAGGAGTCTTCCTTGCATACAGCAACAACATCACGATTCTTGGTGGAATGATCAACGCGAGCAACGGATTCAACTTCACCGACGCCAGCAATGACAACAATTTCATTGACGTGAACCTGACCAATACCACTGCCGCACTGGATGTGTTCTTCAAAAGCACTGCAGCCGCAAACAGCGTGAACACCACCTTCCTCAATGTCACCTTTAGAAAGACAAACATTACTTACAGTTGTACGGGAGTCTGCACGTTTAATGTAAAATGGTGGCTGAATGTCAAAGTCAACACTTCTGACCAAACCAGCTTACAAAACGCCAACGTGACGATACGAGATGTAAATATAGCCCAACGGTTCACAGAACTCACCGACACCAACGGCCAGATCGTCATTAAAAACATCACCGAGTACACCCAGACTGCGCTCAGCACCACACCTTTAACCAATTACACCATGAACGCCACCTCCCCCGACAGTGATATCATAGAACTGGAAACACCAACCAGCCCGCACCGAAGCTTCAACCTCACCCAAAGCACTTACCTCTTTGTCACTTTCAGAGACACCTGTCAAGAACCCCTCACCGGCGAATGGAATGTGAACAGCACCCAAATTTGCAGGAACAAAATCATCAACCTCACCGGCAACTTAACGATTAACGGAACAGGCAACCTCACCTTCCACAACGTCACCTTGATCATGAACACCACATACAACGGCAGCAGCATGATCAACATCTCCGGCTACGCCACCATCAACCAAAGCAACATCACCGGAATCAACCAAACCGCCTCTCTCAGCTGGCAATACGCCTTCATCACTCGCGTCAAAAACGCCGGACCCGACCTCCCCAACAGTATAACCATCATCAACAGCCACATCTCAAGAACCGGATGGAACGACGCCCTTGGACAGCGAGGACTCGAACTGAACAATACCCCTACCAACTTCAGTGGCAACAACATCACCAACAGTTTCATTGGACTAACCATTTATTCCAGCAATACCTACATCCAAAACAGCAACATCACCGGAAATAAGTACGCCATCTACAGCACCCGCACAGGCGACAGCGTTACCAACCTCACCGTCCTAAATAATAACATCGAAGCCTACAGCGCCTATGGAATATATTTTAACACCAACGTCAACAACAGCCTCCTACAAAGAAACACCATCACCACGTCTGGCAATACAGCCAACAACTACGGGATCTACCTCTTCACTCAAGTAGGCAACAACACCATCACTGGAAACACCATCAACACCAACGGAACCGGCAGCAACTATGGCATCTACCTACAAAACACCGCCAACAACAACAATCTCACCGGAAACACCATCAACACCGAAGGAGGAACCGCTGCCAGCAACAACTATGGAATCTATCTGACCGGAACAGCCACTACGCCTGTCATCAGCAACCTGATCCAACACAATGTCATCAAAACAAATGGAACCGCCACCAACTACGGAGTCTACCTCACTGGAAATGCCAACAACACGCTCATTCAAAACAACACCATCACCACACTCGGAAGAAACGGAGCCAACAACTACGGCATCTACCTGCAAAGTTACGTAGGCAACAACACCCTCACCCAAAACACCATCAACACCAACGGAACCACCGATAACTATGGCATCTACCTATCCACGATATCCAGCAACAACAACCTCACCGGAAACACCATCAACACCGAAGGAAGCACCGCCACCAGCAACAGCTACGGGATCTACCTACGTGGAATCGACCAAGTTGGATTTGCGATCAGCCCCTCCATCAACAACCTCATCCAACACAATGCCATCAAAACAAACGGAACCGACACCAACTATGGCATCTACTTCTTTACCAGTGTGAACCACACCACCACCACGAACAACACCATCACCACACTTGGAAGAAACGGAGCCAACAACCACGGCATCATCCTAAGCACTAATACAGGAAACAACACCATCGCCCAAAACACCATCAACACCAACGGAACCACGGATAACTACGGAATCTACCTAACTACCAACACCATCAACAACAACCTAAGCGGGAACACCATCAACACCGAAGGAAGCACCGCTACCAGCAACAACTACGGCATCTACCTACTCGGAACCAGCACCGGACTCATGGATGGGAATATCATTCAACACAACACCTTCAAAACAAACGGAACCACCACCAACTACGGGATCCACCTAAACACCAACGTAAACGCCACCACTATTGCAAACAATACCATCATCACCCAAGGAAGGACAGGAACCAACAACCACGGCATCTACCTAAAAACACAAACTGGAAACAACAGCATTACAGGCAACACCATCCTTGCCTTCACACCCCTTAATACCCAAAACAACTATGGAATTATCCTCGAAGACACCAGCAACAACAACACCATTGCCAGCAACAACATCACCGTAAACGGAAGCAACAGCTACGCCATCAACATCACCCAAAGCAACTACACCAACTTCACCAACACCCTACTCAGCAACACCCTATACAACCCCGGCAACTGGATCACCACCGACAGCCTAAGCCTCGCCAACTTCACCAACACCACCTTTGATGCCATCAATGGAAGCATCAACTACTACGGACACTTCGGCATCAACATCACCCAAAAAACCATCAACCAAAGCAACGTCAACCTCACATTCAACCGAACCTACGTCAACTCCACCTACTTGCCCTTCCTCAATACTTCCGCCCAGATCACCCTACGCAATGTCAGCTTTGCAACAAACCCGCAAGTCCTGGTGGATTACAACGACCAAAACAACTTTGTCAACTGCCCCACTACTATTTGCAACAACATAAGCATCAACGGCGGCACCTTTATTTTCAATGTAACCAGCTTTACTACGTACGCCGTCATTAATGGAACCACCAACCGAAAACCTGACAACGCAAGCCCCAACTTCCCAGCGCCAGGAGATCAAACATTCACCAACCGCACCCCGTTCTTCAACTGGACCAACAACACCAACCCCATCGACCCCAATGGAGATACAGTTACGTATCACCTCCAAATCGCACTGGACAGCGCTTTCTCTACGATCATCTACCAAAACAACAGCATTGTCCACAACTACTTCAACTACCCTGCCGAGCTTGACTTTACCACGTACTTCTGGCGCGTACGAGCAAATGACTCTTATGGACTGGAAGGAGACTTCAACGGAACCAACTTTACCCTTGTCAAAAGCGTAGACATCAACCTCACTGCCAACATGACGATCTTTGGCTTCATGAACCTATCTGGAAACAACGACACAAGCGATAATGACCCGCCACCCTTCACCCTGCAGAACATCGGAAACTATGAAGTCAACATCAGCATCAACAGCACCCAGCTCTGGCGCAGCGCGGGCCTGAACCAGAGCAACTACATGTACAAAGCGAATGACACGCAAGGCTGCACAAGCTGCTTTGACAAAACCAACAGCATCACTACGTACACGAACATGACTGGGGCGGACAGCATCATGTTCCTCAACACACTCAACCACACCACCAATAAGAACACCGCCAGTGTGGATATCAATGTCACCGTCCCCGTTAATGAACCGCCCGGCATCACTACAGCTACCGTACTCTTCGTAGCGAGGAACTCATGAGAACGAAATACCTACTCTGGACTCTTGTATTGATTGTCCTAGCTAGCCAAGTCCATGGATTTGGTATTGCGCCGGGAGAAAAAGAAATCCCCTACCACGCCGGAGAAAGCACGACTGTCGAGGTCAAGATCATCAACAGCAACCATGAAAACCTCAAAATTGTCTTTTACGCGGAAGGGGAAATGGCTGATCGCATTACATTCAAAGACCCGATCCTTGAAGTAAAAGCAGACCAAGACGAAGTCAAAACCAGCTACACCTTCCATCAACCGGGCGAAGGAGAATTAAAGAAACAAGGGATTCAAGATATTAATATTGTTGCCCGAGGCCTAGCCGGAGATAACAAAGAAGGCATTGGAGCCAGCCTTGCCGTAGTAAGTGTGCTCAAACTCATGGTGCCCTATAAAGGAAAATATGTACGTTCGAGACTATTTGTGGCCAACTTCCAAAACGGAGCGCCCAGCAACTTCGTTGTCGAAGCTGAGAACCTCGGAGATGAAGACGTCATCCGAGGCCAAGCCTCTGTGGATGTACTTGGACCCTTCAATGAAAAGATCCTAACCCTTACTTCGAATGTAGATCGCATCAACGCGAAGAGCCGCGTCCTATTTACCTTACCCTGGACACCTGAATTGAATGTCGGACAGTACCAAGCCTTAAGCACCGTCATTTACGACGACAAAAATGTGCAAGACCGAAAATCCTTCACCCTTGGAGAACAAAAAGTATCTGTTGAAAGCATCGATGTTAGAAACTTCAAACTGGGAGGGATTGCAAAAATTGAAGTCATGCTCCAAAACAACTGGAATACCCCTGTGGAAGAAGTGCATGGTGAGATCACAATCGTGAAAGATGGAAAGATCTACACCCAATCCAAGACTGAAAGCATCACCATGCAATCCAAAGATAAAAAAGTCATCAATGGCTACTGGGACACGAGCACCGTTGTACCTGAAAAATATGAACTCAAACTCAAACTCTACTACTCCGACAAGACCGAAGATGAGACCTTCCCCATCACGGTTACGCAAAATGAGATCCATGCAGACGGCGTTGGCCGAGTGATCGGAGCTACGCAAAATCCGCAAGACAAGGTCATGACCTATGTGTACCTATTAACCTTACTTGTAGTCTTCTTGATCCTGATCAACTGCTACCTCTACTTCCACAAACCCCGAAGCGGAGTAGCTGTAGCGGGCGGGGCGGTAGCTCCGAGTGTGGTTACTATGCCCCTTACACCGCAACCTCCCCTGACGCCTGTCCAACCTGAGGTAAAAGCACAAGTTGTGCCTTCCTTGATATCTAAATCAGGTACTAACATGCAAGTTAACGCTCCCGATGCAACGGCCTTCTTTGACCCTGAACATCACAAAGAAATCGAAGAACACTTAACTAAATTAGAAGAGATTCACAAAACCATTGAAACCGTGCCTGTTCAAATTCCTGAAGAAATCAAAGCTGTTAAACAAATGGGTTGGGATGAAGAGGATAAACGCAATTAATACTTTATACCGATTCATACTAAGCTCAATGCGGTTTCGCCTTTCCGGATAACTTAAGCATATCTATATTCGTAAACACTTTTATTTTTTTCTGCTCCAGAAAATGAGGGTCATGAGCCCATATCCCCTCTGCTTTTGTTGCGATAGAAGCTGCAAGATGAGGCACATCATCCAGATCACTTATTTCATTTTTACATCCTTGGATAAACTTTTCATACTCTTTATATGGAACAATCCTGATAGGCTCTAAAATGAAAGCAAGTAAAACATCGAATTCTTCCTTTGCTAAATTTGTTTTCTTCCTTAATTCATCTTCACGTTCTTTTATCTCAGTGAGGGTAAAGTCAGGGGTTACAAATTCGAAGCTCTTATCGAATAATATATCTCTTGTCGTGCCTTTTCTTATCAAAGCGGCTATTATCCTGTTCGTATCCACTAAAATCTTCATTTATATAATACCATGCCTCCTTGCCATTCCATGCTTTATTTTGTGACCTATTTCCTCTGCATCTTGTTCTGTTAATACGCTCTTTGCAAGAAGCTTATCCATCAGATCCAATTTTTTCGCTTTTTCCCACATGGCCTGCCTTGCTACTTCCGTCCATTTAATGTCTTTGTGCTTTTCCATAATTTGATGTAAGTCTTCTGGAACTGCCAACGTCAGATTCGTCATATATATTACCTCCACTTATTTATGTTTATTATTTAATTTACTTATTTATATAGTTTATGGTAAAATCGAAGAACACCTAACTCAATTGGAAGAGATCCACAAAACAATTGAAACAGTACCCATTCAAATTCCTGAAGAAATCAAAGCTGTTAAACAGGCAAGTTGGGATAAAGAAAACTAAAAAGTAAGAAAACTAAGGAAAGCCTCCATGAGCGTCTAATCCTCTTGTTGAAGGGGTGAAAACATCTTCTAGGCTTCCACTACCGGGTAGAAATCCTTCTGGCAAACGTAGTTCTACATCTTCTTGAGGGAAATATAAATCACCCTCACGAACACCCAAGTTTACTAAATCTTGGTTTACTAAGCGACACTGCGCGGCATTTAAATCTTTAGTATAGTATTCTTCCACTCCTCGCATTGCTATTCCTGCCATGAGCTGAGCATCTGACATCAAATCTGGATTGGACTTGTAAGACTTACCACCGAAAGGCTTGTCTCCCCATACTTCACTGTGAACCATCCCCCCTAAACTGACAAGTGAAAATCCAGGAGACGAAGGTACTTTAGCGAAATAAAGAGTACCTCTAACAGGACAATCAAGACCCTCTTGAGCATTTGCCCGATAGGCTATTGCGTAGATGGTAAGATGCTCCGGTGGCGGAGTTGAACTCGGAGTAGGTGATGGGGAAGGTGTTGAACTAGGAGAGGGGGATGGAGTGGGAGTTGCTGTAGGAGTAGGAGTCTCTGTGGGGGTAGGAGTTGGGCTATCCGTAGGTGAAGCCTCCGGACTTGGGAATGGACTGGGAGTAGGAGTGACCGTTGGAGTAACAGTAGGGGTTGCTGTTGGAGTGGGAGTTGGTGTCAAACTAGGAGTTGGACTGGGAGTCGAAGCGGGCACATTTGTAATCCCTGTAATGGCAACTGTGAAGCGACCATCTGAATACATGGATGTGACATAAGCAAACCCATCTGCTTCATACGGATTATGGGAATTACCCGCAGCATCAACAAAGGGTTTCATTAATCGCTCGGCTAAAACACCCACGTTGGCCAACTCTGCTTCTAACTCTGAATCTCCACCTGTATAGGCACCCATTTTATTTCCATAACTTTTCATATAAACAGGGAGTCTATCTTCTAAAGGAATACTACCCCAAATATCACTCAGAGGAAGAGGGGTGGGGGAAGGAACAGGGTTTGTTGCACAGGTTGTTTTGTCTCCTTGGTATGCTGTTGCAGGAATGCATTTAGCTTTAGGAACCTCTACACAGGTACTTGCGGCGGTATCCCAGCAGGCTCCTGTTGGAATAGGATTTGTTTCACAGGTTGTTTCGTCTCCTTGGTATACTTTTGGAGGGAGGCATTTATCTTGAGGAACCTCAACACATGTGATTACAGTATTATCCCAGCAGGCACCCGGCTTGCTGCAACCCGAAAGAACACCTGCTCCGAGCCCAGCTAGAAGACCGACATATGCTAACTGACGTAACTGACGAAAGGCCATGTAAACGCGAAATCCTTAGAGCTTTATAAATATTAGCCTTTTTAACCACTATGCAGTAGTTTTTCTATTACCCATGAGTTTATAAGGCTTCAGGTGCTACTTCAGTCGTCGATGATGACGTAATCCCCGGCTGATTCCGGATGATGAAAAAATACTGATCTGAGACACCTTCTACTTATGATTATTCAAGTCATTGATTCTAAAAAAGAAATCCAAAGAGGACTATGCGTCTTCCTCTTCCTCTTCTAATGCTTCAAACGGATCGTTTACCACTCAAACCACCCCCTTTACTTCCATCAAAAACCTTTTGATATTTAAATATTATGAAGCTTGACTCTACGACTGGAATTGGAGACTAACAAGGAGAATACCCGCACGAAATGCAGAGCACACAGCCACTTGCACACATCAACAGGTTTTGGCAATCTGGACAAAACATGCTTTGCATGGTTTTTATACTAAACCCTCCTTAATATAGACTAAGACTCCGTGTCCAGTGGAAAGTGGCAAAAATAAATGATTCGCTCAAAGTATGTGGCTTCAAACCCACAAGGTTTTTGTTAGTGACTAGCCTCTTAACTCTAGAATAATATGCTTCCGATCTGGCACCGAGACATACAACTCTTCCCCCTTTTTCAGATCCAAACTGCGCACGACATGACTATTAAAATAAATCCCCAATCTGTCCTGAGAGAGCTTTACCACCCTCTGTTTGATCTTAAGCGGAGTGTCTTGAAGTTCCTTTAATACCTTACCTGCCGAAAGCTGCTCAAACGCAAAATAATCACACCCACTACATTGGTAACTTATTGCTTTCTGCTTAGCCCCATGCACGATTACCTTCACTGCCTTCATTTGCTTATCACATTTAGGACATTTCATGATTACCTCGATCTCTTTTAGCATTGATCACGTAAAGGATCCGATCTTTAATCTCAAACAATATATAATATCCCTTTTCTTCGATCTCATACTTATTTCCTTTCTTCCTTGGACTTTTTGTACGAAAAATAACCGCCACTACTTCGTGCCAGGGTACTTCGCTTGCATGCATTTCTAGATAATGCTGTGAAGGCACCATTTTTGTAAAATAAACCATAGCCGTATTTCATACCTCACTTTTGTAGTCTTTTAGACTATATAAGTCTTTCTAAAGAAGATGGGGGAAATTATTTTAAATAGGCTATGAGCCAAAGTCCAGTGGAAAGTGGCTTAGTCCCTAAACATTTTTTTCCGAAACTCGTACGAAATGATCGTCGGCACATAAAATATGAAATCAGCCAATAAGGTACCGATAAAAATTGCCACGGAATAATTCTGAATAATCACGGGAAGAACGGCCAGGAAAAAAGGCCGGATGACCAAACTATCTAATTACTCTGCCGGGCCGAACTCCATTATCATATTTCGCAACAACTTGAAGAAACCCGCTACTGAATTATCCTTTCTTTGACGATAATCCCTCCAAGCGATTATACCATAAAACGCAATACTGTCCGCCCACGCTGCAGCATATGCTGAAAAGAGTATACTCTGCGAGAAAAACAAGGTGAAATTCGAAACGATCAACGTCACGATGATCCCAACCAATTCCGGCCAACTATACCGACTATACCATTCCCTTATTTTATGCATGATTCTCGCCATCTCCCACCCTATTAAAACATACCGACGCCACCTGGAAAAGCTTTATAAAGAGGTTCCGATTTTTCTTCTCTATGCCCGCACCAAGACACAAAACAGGCCGCTTTCGAAAAGTACACGTACGAGTACCGGGCGGAAACACCCATTTACACTATAAAGATCGCAAGCCAAAGGTTGCACATTGCGCCCAATGCCAAGGCGAACTCAAAGGCATCCCTCGTGTCAAGGCAACGGCCATGAAGCGCATGCCCAAAACACAAAAGAGACCCGAGCGACCTTACGGAGGCATGCTCTGCAGCCGCTGCATGCGCGCCCATATCATCAAAAACATTCAACGCGAGTAATTACACTCATAAAACGTCTCTTAGACGACTGGCGACAGCGTCTGTTCTCAAGAGACAACAGTTAGCGTCTTCAAAATCCTCAAAGTTAAATAATTAAGTGCGGCGTTCCCGAAGGGTGCGACCCCTCGCTACGCACTCGATGAGTGCATGGCAAGGATTTTGACCTGAGGACGCTAACCAAGACAAAGGTGAAAAACATGGAAATCGGAAGAATCTGCGTAAAAATAGCCGGCCGAGATGCTGGCCAACGATGTGTTGTGGTTGAAGTCATCGATACCAATTATGTTCTTATTGACGGCGAAACCCGACGAAGAAAGTGCAACATCCGCCACTTAGAACCTCTTACCCAACTCATAGAGATCAAGAAAGGCGCCGATCATGATGCCGTAAAGAAAGCCTTGAAATCCCTAGGAATTGAAATGCAAGATACTAAACCCAAGAAGAAAACTGAGAAGCCAACGAAGAAGCGCAATGTGAAGGAAAAACCGGCTAAAACGGAAACGAAAGAGCCTAAGAAAGCAGAAGTGAAAAAAGAAGCGCCTAAAAAAGAAAGTCACGCAAAACCTTCTAAGAAATAAGACGAGCGCCCTTGCGCTTGCTTTCTTCTTTTTTTCATTTTTTATTTTTGTTTAGCATCTTCGAAACTTTTCATGTTTTCTCTTAGAGTTCTGTTTCCCCGTAACGCTCAGAAATATTCGCATTTCTGGCGTGCCAAGAGCTATGCTCTTGAGCAGGAGCAACCCCCACAACGAACTTGAACATTTTTTTGATGAAGTTTCGACTTGAGGATGCACAGAAATTCAAAATTTCTGGCACACAGAACTTTTGGAGTTCTGGTGCGAGAATTCTTCGAATTCTCTGCACAAGGAATCATAGATTCCTTTGTGCTAAACAAATACCTATTCATTTATACACAATATTTAAAAACCCGTGTTCCTCAGATTGAACTTAGACGGTGAGCGCACATAAACAAGCATGACCGACACGTTGAACGGTTGTGGAGCAAGATCCGCGACCAGTACGAAAGTGTGCATAGACATGTTGTTCTCTATGGGTTTAAGCGGCACAAACGACGCATTCTAGGCGAAGTTGACCTGATTGGCATTCGAAAAGATGGCATTGATTTATATGAAGTTAAATGCAGCTATCGCGTTGTCAAAGCAGTAAAACAACTGCGAAAAGCCAAACGGCTCTTGAATAACCAGAACGCCAAGACGTATTTTTATCATGGGGAAAGCGGACAAATACACAATCTTATCCTCTAAAAAATCACAACAGAACTAACGTTCTGAGATCGCAAGAAAAAATCTTGCTCACAAACAGCGCTAGTGCGCTGAGTTCAGAAGCAAAGCTTCCTCACATCAACTTAAACTTGGCCTTTCTACGCGCTGATTGCGCAGGCTCATGCAATCTATGTTTTATGATTGAAAGCAATTTCTCCACGGCCTCTTTAGGTGTATGTACGGGAATGACCTTTTCGGTATGACGCTTATCAAAATAATGACCTGCCAATTGCTCGGCCATGCCCCCACTAGATTTTATGGCGACCATGGGCTTATCCAATATATAACCATAACTCGCCTCATTCACGGTGCCGGCACCGCCGCCGACTAGAATAGCACCATCACAGGAGTTGAGATTGATTGAATCTCTAGACCACATCATTCCTGTTGCGACGACGACATCCGCATACTTATTGACACGAGAGGTGTCTCCCCAAGGGATGATCGCTAACGTAAGACCGCCAGCTGCCTTTGCGCCTTTCAACGCTGCTTCCATAACACCGCCCCCACCACCTGTTAAGGTAATCATGCCCTGCTTGGCTATTTCCTTACCCACTTCATACGCCAACTTGTAGGCTTTCGGCGTGCAAATGATCTGACTGCTGCCTAAAACGGCGATTTGACGACGCTTGGGAGACTTCATGACGTAAACCTCGCAAAAGGGATTTATAAAGTTTGCCAGGAACGATCGCTCTCTGTTCAATTTCATAATTCCTTTACAGTTTAAAAACCAGGCAAAATTCCTTCTTTT
>ERZ1292623.1123-Hain-H51-01um-R1-1123-length-26494-cov-15_pt1 | contig 26494 bp, 41 predicted proteins | sample MGYA00564398_ERZ1292623 | MGnify/ENA primary metagenome ERZ1292623 (study PRJEB36523, sample SAMEA6512633) | groundwater metagenome | collected 2019-01-07 | study: AquaDiva: Metagenomics assemblies of 32 groundwater samples | reverse complement strand
TTCCTCAAAATTCGCTCGCTCAATTGATGATAGTTCGAATCCTGCACTCTTTAGAGTTTAGTGTTTAGAATTTGAAGTTTTCAAAGGTTATACCTTTGAAAACGCCTTGATGCATTTGGCGCAGGCTAAAACACGCTTGCCAGAAGCAAGTCTTGTCCATTGTAGATTGGGATATCTCCTTTTCTTTTTTGTAGGATTGTATTTTCCTCTCAACTTAACAAGATATCCTCCCATCTCTGATTTTTTACCACAAATGCTGCAAACTTTTTGCATGAAACTTGAAACCTGAAACTTGAAACATTGTACTAAATTCGTATTTTAACGTTTCATGTTTTACGTTTCATAATCGTATCCTATCTTTCATTTTTTTGCAATAACTGATATAATCAAGCAAATCAAAATAATATTAACTAGACTTTCTACAACTGGAGGGGGTCGGGTAGGATCGCGAGATTTATCCGCGTAAGCGGAAAATCCCGATCTGGAACTTCGGTGCCCCCGTGTAGGAAATAATTCAAAACCGGCTGAACGCGAGAATTATCCGCGCAAGCGGAAATTCCCGTTCTAGGGTTTTGAAAGAGCGAGCCCGGAACCGTAGAGCTAGCCCGAGCAGGGGCGAGGGCGGTAAGGACGAGCGACCCAACTCCATGACTTCATGGATATCATAATTACAATCTTCTCTTTGGCCATTTTACTTTTCTCTGTTGTTATTCATGAATTGTCTCATGGGAGCGTTGCCTACTCCTTAGGGGATCTTACAGCCAAGTATCAAGGAAGACTTACCTTAAACCCAATAAAACATCTGGATGTTTTTGGCTCTGTTCTTTTACCTTTATTGCTCCTTTTGGTAACTGCTGGACAAGGCCCAATTTTTGGTTGGGCGAAACCAGTTCCAGTTAACCCCCATAACTTTAAAGACCAAAGATGGGGATCTTTAAAGGTTGCAGCTGCAGGCCCTTCCTCAAACTTTTTTTTGGCGTTATTCTTCGGGTTGATGATGAGATTTTTACCTCATGAATTTTTTACCTTGTTTCCAGGTTTATTTTTAATATTTTCCTTTATCGTTCAGATAAATATAATTTTGGCCCTTTTTAACTTAATACCAATTCCGCCCCTTGATGGCCACTGGATTCTTTTTACTTTTTTACCAAATAAACTTGAGTGGCTTAGAGCATTTTTACAGCAATATGGTATTTTCATTTTAATTTTCCTAATTTTCTTTGGAGGCTTGGGCTGGTTATTTAATATTGTTGAGTATCTTTTCTATATAATTACGGGAATATAGAAAATAATAAATAATTTGACAATGTGGTTTAGTTGTGATACACTTAAAAACGAGATAAATATAGTACTTTTACAGCTAAAAAACAAGATGTTTGCGAAAAAAGCAGTCATATCCATAAGTTATTGAGAAAAATCGATACTTTATGGATATGACTGCCATTTCGGTAGTCAGTCTAACTTTCTTCTGTCTAACAGACAGAAGACACCCCGACTAAGAGTCGGAGAAAAGGACTACTATGTCCAAGTACAACATGTACGTTGAAGACGTCAGCGTGGAAGCTGTTTTCAACAAGCTTGGCGGAATTGATGGAGCTCGGCGTTTCCTTCGCGGCGAACTCGTGCTTTCAGTACCTGTCCGTTCCTGGACGGCGGAGAACGGAATTAGCCGTTTCTCCGTTACTTCAGATGGCGCCACGGGTCCTGAATGGATCAATTGGTTCGACACGAACGACTATCAGTTGGATGATGATGCTAAGACTCTGCTTGTATCAGACAAGTTCAGGCCTACCAATGGCGTCACGTACCAGGTATGTGTTCTCAAAGGGGAACGGTATGAGGATCAAAAGCGGATAACCAAAGAAATCTGCGCCGACGCCCAACAGCTCAAACTGTCTGAACCGCCTCTGGAGCTGGCTTGCCTAATCCGCAAGATGTTCACGAACGAACGGGTGCAGGAGATGGGTCTCTGCTGGATCGTCATCATGCATAAGGCCGTTAAGCTTTCTGGTGCTCTGCGATTGCTCGGCGTGGCTTGCTGCGATGGTGTGGGGCGGCTCCGCACCTACTATGCCTATCCTGCCGACGATTGGAATTGCGAGTTTGGCTTCGCGTTCCTCGCCTCGCAAGTATCTTCGTAAGTCCTTTGGACTTGAGTTTTTACTCTTGTCCTTTGGATTTTAGCCCTTTGCACAGCGTCAAGTATGTGCAGAGGGCTTTTTGTTTGGTAAAATGAAGTTAAAAGTGAGGTCAGACCCTGCTTTTTAATTCTATGTTTTGCCTGTTCTGTTAGTTTATCTGTCAGGGCAGAAGACCAGGCAATAGTTCTGGCTCCTGGCAGAAGTGAAGCATAGATTGTCATATGCCTACCACTATACCTGCCTGCCATGATTTTTGAAGGCCTAACTAGGTAATATCATATGAACCTGCGCAGAATATTGACATTACAATATTATTTTGATAGAATTACTAAAAAATTAAGCGCCTATCGCTTATTTTTTAATTTGAAATTTACAATTTGAAATTTGAATTCAATTTAAAAATATAAAATTATTAAAACTTGTCAAAATTTTCATTTGGAAAATTTTGACACCTAATTATTAGAAATTTAAAATTGAAAATTAAAAATTCAGTTTTAAACGAAGTTTAAATACTGTTGTGCCGACAATACATCAATTAATTAAAAAAGGAAGGAAAAAGACGAAAAAACACAACAGAGCCGTTGGACTACAGTTTGGTTTTAATGCTCTAAAAAACAAGCCAACTAAATACTATTCTCCTTTTAAAAGAGGAGTATGTATTAAGGTCTTCACACAAACTCCAAGAAAACCTAACTCTGCTTTAAGAAAAGTTGCCAGAATAAAGCTGTCTAATGGAATGGAAGTTACAGCTTATATTCCAGGAGAGGGACACAATTTACAAGAGCACTCCGTGGTATTAATAAGAGGAGGAAGAGTTAAGGATTTAGGGGGAGTAAGATACCACGTTGTAAGAGGAGTTTTAGATACAACTGGAGTTGAAAACAGAAAAAGAGGAAGAAGCAGATATGGAGCAAAGAAGCCAAAAGCTTCTTAATTTTCAATTTTCAATTATCAATTTTCATTAAATTTTCAATATCTAAATTTTCAAACACGTTTAGAAATTAGTTCATTAGATATTTAATAGAAATTAGAAATTAAAAATTAGAAATTTACATGCGAAGGGCATATAAAAAACATAAAGTTTCACCAGATAGAATTTATCAAGATGTACAGGTGGCACAATTGATAAATAAGGTAATGAAAAAGGGCAAAAAAACTGTAGCAAGGAAAATTGTTTATGAAGCTTTTGATTTTATAAAAAATAAGACACAAAGAGAGCCCTTAGAAATTTTTAAAAAAGCAATGGAAAATGTTACTCCGGTTTTGGAGGTAAAGCCAAAACGAATTGGGGGAGCAACTTATCAGGTTCCAATGGAAGTAAGGCAGGAAAGAAAAGTTGCCTTGGCAATGAGATGGATTTTAGATGCTGCCAGAGGTAAAAAAGGAAAGGCAATGAGTGAGAAATTGGGAGATGAATTGCTTTCCGCTTCAAATAATGAAGGAACAGCTATTAAGAAAAAGAACGACACCCACAGAATGGCAGAAGCCAACAAAGCATTCGCGCACTTCGCACGTCCGCGTTAAGCGCGAACCGCGGAACCACGCGGAATTTGACCCGCCTGCGCCAACCTGTCTGCGTGCGGATACGCACAGGCAGGAGCTATGGCGGGCAGGCGCAGAAATAAGCAGAAAAACCTGTTTAAAACCCAACATTAAACATGTATGACCCGAGCGAATCGAGAGCGGTAAGGCGAGCGATGTTTGCCTGCTTCGCTAGACCAAGACAAATTTACATAAAATGATTATACCATACTTTTTGCAATTGCAAAAAGTATGGGATAAATTCTATTTTGAAAATTTTGTAAAAAAACAGCGCCTCTGTCATCATCATGATGACTTCGGCGCCCTGTTATGCTAAGTTGATCACTCCTTTTTTATGGTAAATCCCCTAGTCCAATCAGTCTTATCCAGTGAAAACCCTGGTAGGATTTGCAGAAAGAGTAACTGATGTTCTCCTGAACTGTCAACTATTTCTGACATGTGACACATCGTTTCTCCCCCTACGCAAATGAATACACAGTAGGGGACCTCTTCATCAATTACCACAGAAAGATTGTGGCTTTGATGAATAGTTTTCATAGTCACGGCTTTTCTCCTAAAGAGAGGCTGTGGATAGAATGTCTTGCGAAGTGCGAAAACATTTATTCCACTAACTTTTGGTAGCATAACTAATTATAAATATCAAGCCCCATTATCGTAACTGCTCGTTATCCCTAATACTTAGCATCGGGGCTTGCCGCGGGTTAGTTAATTTTTAAAATTCATAAATCTTGAATCATCACAATGGTTTATTAGTATAATTTGGGTAGTAATTACATTGACACCTTGTTTTAAATTGATAGTATTGAAATATGGCAAAGAAAAATATAACTACAGATCAATTAGCGAGTATGGTTAAAAGAGGTTTTGACGGAGTTGATAAAAGCTTTAAAGAAGTTCATAAACGTTTTGACGGAGTAGAAAAAAGATTTGACAGAATAGAAAATGTGTTAATAAAACAACACTCAGAAGAAATAGAATACCTTAAAAGAAGAGTAAGCAAGTTGGAAGAAGCACTAGCAATAGAATAATGTATTTTTACAACAGGCACCTTTAGTGTCTTTTTGTTATGACTGGTAGATTTTTGAATGATCTAGAACGTAAGCTTTACAAAAAAACAGCGCCGTACTTAATTCGGGCGCCTTGCTCGTCAGAGCTTTTTGCCACATTTTGTGCAGAAATTTCCTTTTGCTTTGCGATGGTAATCTTTCGGATCGTTATCGTGCCATTCCTCGTACTGACTTCTCTGTTTTTGGGCGAGTTCTTCGATTGTTGAGGGTAATGGCTGTTGAGTACCACACATCGGACAGAAATAATTGTCCCCAATCTGGAGCCAACCGCACTGAGAACATATTGGTTTGTTACGTATAGACATATTGCCTCCTTATCACTTTTAATAAATTATAAAATAACTTTTGTCAAATGAATCGTTCTCATCCACTAGAAAAGCTGCGTAATTTCGGTATAATTGCGCACATTGATGCCGGAAAAACTACAGTCTCGGAGCGGCTTTTGTTTTACACGGGAGTTTCTCATAAAATTGGCGAGGTGCATGAGGGAGATACGGTTATGGATTGGATGGTGCAAGAGAGGGAAAGAGGGATTACTATTACAGCGGCCGCTACAACTATGTATTGGAGAGACCACCAGATGAACCTGATTGACACTCCTGGCCACATTGATTTTACGGCAGAGGTGCAAAGATCTTTGAGAGTTTTAGATGGCGCGGTTGTTGTTTTTGACGGTGTGGCTGGTGTTGAACCCCAATCTGAAACCGTCTGGAGGCAGGCGGATAAATACGGTACGCCAAGAGTTTGTTTCATAAACAAGTTAGACAGAATGGGAGCAAGTTTTGAAAAAAGCTATCAATCAATTTTAGATAAGCTAACAAAAAATGCAGTAGCAATAAATATTCCCATTGGAGAAGAGGAGCATTTATCAGCTATTATTGATTTATTAGAAATGAAAGCACTTTATTTTGAGGGAGAGAAAGGAGAAAAGATGGTAGAAAAAGACCTGTCTGCGTGCGTCGCACAGGCAGAAATTCCAGCTGAATATATGGAAAAAGCAAAGCAGTGGAGAGAAAAAATGGTAGATAGGATTGCCGCCGAGGATGAAAAACTTTTAGAAAAACATTTGGGGGGGAAAGAGATAACAAAAGAAGAGCTAATGGCAACTTTAAGAAAAGCTGTTTTGGCTTTTAAATTAGTGCCTGTTTTTTGCGGAAGCGCCTTAAAAAACAAGGGAGTCCAAATTATTTTGGATGCGGTGGTTGACTATTTGCCATCTCCAACAGATATTGCGATGACAAAAGGAACCGATCCCAAGACAGGAGCTGAAATTGAAAGAAAAATTTCTGATGCAGATCCCTTTGCTGCGCTGGTATTTAAAGTTGCCACAGACCCTTTTGTTGGAACATTGACCTTTTTTAGAGTCTATTCTGGTGTTTTGAACAAGGGAAGTTACGTATTAAATTCTGTGACCGGAGAACAAGAAAGGATTGCTAGAATCCTAAGAATGCACGCGAATAGCAGGCAAGAATTAGATGTATTATACGCAGGAGAAATTGGGGCTACAGTTGGATTAAAAAATACACTTACAGGGCATACATTATGCGACAAGGAAAAGCCAATTGTGCTAGAAAAAATTTCATTCCCAGAGCCGGTTATTTCAATGAGAGTTGAGCCCAAAACAAAAGCTGACCAAGAAAAGTTGATTATGTCTATTAGGAAACTTATCCAAGAAGACCCAACATTTAGAATCAAAGAAGATATTGAAACAGGAGAAACTATTATTTCTGGAATGGGAGAGCTACATTTAGATATCATTCAAGACAGACTAAGAAGGGAATTTAATGTTGATGCTAACTTTGGCAGGCCCCAAGTAGCTTATAAGGAGACTGTTACAGGGGAAGCGGAGGCAGAAGAGAAATATATAAGGCAGTCTGGCGGAAGAGGCCAGTACGGGCATGTTTTAATTAGAATTAAACCAAAGGAAAGGGGAGCTGGCTTTGAATTTATTGATGAAATTAAAGGAGGAGCTATCCCAAAAGAATTTATAAAACCTACAGAAAAAGGAGTTGTGGAAGCCATGGATAAGGGAATTGTGGCCGGATATCCAATGGTTGATATTGAGGTTACTTTGTTTGACGGAAGCTTTCACGAAGTTGACTCTTCCGAGTTTGCTTTTAAAATTGCAGGCTCCATGGCTTTTCAGGCGGCAGCCAAAAGGGCAAAACCGGTTATTTTAGAGCCAATTATGAAAACAGAAGTAATTACCCCAGACGCCTTTTTTGGCATCGTTATCTCTGACCTAAGCTCAAGGCGTGGAAAAATTGAAGAAACAAAGGATAGGGTTGGTATGAAAGTACTAGACGCCTCTGTTCCATTAAGCGAAATGTTTGGTTATGCCACAGCATTGAGGTCTTTAACCGAGGGACGTGCTTCCTTCACCATGGAGTTTAACAGATATGAACCAGTGCCCTCAAATATTACGCAGGAAATCATAGAGGGAAAACGTAAATAGAATTCAGAATACAGTATTCAGTAGTCAGAATAGAATTTAGGATTTAGGGTGTACGTAAAAAATTTGCAAAAAAAAGCCCACGACAAGCGTGGACTTGTAAGACTAAAGTTTTTTGCCGCAACTGGTACAAAAAACTAGTCCCATATTTTTTTCTCCGTCGTGGTCACAACAATCGCCCTCTTCTCTACCAGCTAACAGCTCAACATTTCTTGGAAACAATGCTCTCCGACACATGCCGCAGTATGTATGAAAGTTGAGGTTTGTCAGGTAGCCACAACTTGGGCATAATTCAAAAGGACCATCGTCCTTCTCGTTAACTTCAGATCTACGTATCTCGGCGAACTCGTTAATCTCTTCAACCCCAAGCTCTGTTTCCATTTGGAAATGTTTGTGCATTTTATCGTTTTCGTCGAATCCTGCAGCAAGCATCCAGATCAAGCTCTTGGCCACATTATCATCATTAACGCCAAATTTAACCTGATATTCATACATGATCTTCTTGATGTCCTGGTATCTTTCATTGGTCATAGTAGCACCTCATCGAGGAGTATTAAAAGAACTAACACTTAACTAATGTTTGTGTATCTTAAAAAATACTGTTTGTCAAATTTGACAGGGGTTTTTGGAGTGGTAAGATGGAAGCATAAGTAAAAAATATGAATAAGAAACAAGAAAAAAGAGGCTACTCTGTGCGAGAAGTAGACGAAATAATGAAAAAATACATAAAAAAATCTGCCGAAAGACTGGCTAGAAATCTTAAGTTCGCCTGGAAAAAGAATTCTCAGTATGTTGGTCGTTAAATTTAAAGAGAGAGCCATTGTTGATTTGCAGATTTTTGTCAGGAATTATGAGAACTCGTTTTTAGAGTTATATAAAGACAGTGGAATATGGAGCGAGGACGAAATTAAGAATATTTATATAAAAAGTGCAGAAGAGCTTTATAGGAAAATCCGTGACGGTATAGTTAAAAGGCTAAAGGACGAAAAAGTATTAGGGCGTAAAGAAAATAGCTTAATGAAAGAGGTAAGCTTTTTTGTTGGAAATCGTCTCATAATCGTATTATTCTCAGATGACAAAAAAGCCAATATACGTTGGGTAGAATCCATTTTTATAGACAGAAAACCAATTATTTTTTGAAAATTAGCTCAAGAAAAAAGCCCTGAACCTTTCGGTCGGGCTATGTAGGCATTTGGAAATTAGGCCTTGCTATTGATCCGCCTTAGTTCCGAATCGACGAATCGATTCAATGGCCTTTTTGATCTTGGCGATGTGCTGCGCAACCACCGGTTTTCTATAAGGATTCGGTAACTTGAAAATACCGGTCGCTTGCTGGAAAATACCCATCAATTTGTCGATGGTTTCTGGGGCAACGAAACCATCTGGGCCAGTAACGTAGGTGTTATTTTCTACGATGGGTTGCAATGCAGTTCCTTTTAGATTCTGCATTAGTAACGCTGCCAGATCGTTCTGAGAAATTTTTTCAGCCATGGTAATTCCTCTTAAGAGAATGGGCGATGACAAGGTGCGACACAGTTCAAATATTAGATTAAAAGTTACAATTTGTCAAACTTACCCTGAGTAAAATCGAAAGGATTTGACAGAAAGCTGCAAGGTGATAAAATAAAAATATGAAGAAAGGATTTTTAGCTAAAATTAAAAATAAGCAAGTTCCTATAATTATCGAAAAAGATGAGGACGGTTTTTATGTTGTAGAATGTCCCGTGTTTAGCGGTTGTTTTACACAAGGAAAAACCACTGAGGAAGCTTTGGAAAATATAAGAGAAGTTATTGAACTGTGTTTAGAAGAAAAACATAATCAAGAAGCTCTGGAAAATTATAATCCAAAAGAATTAAGTTTCCATAATATAACTATTTAATTTGTGTCAAAACTACCTTCAATTTCAGGGAAAGAGGCAATAGCTGTTTTTCGCAAAGTAGGATACAGGATTGATAGACAGAAAGGCAGTCATATACGTTTGACGAGTCTTCATAAAAACCACTAACAGTTCCTAATCACAAAGTACTTGGGAAGGGTTTATTAAGGAAGTTATTAAGGGATGCGGAGATGTCAATAGATGATTTTTTAAAATTATTAAAGAATTAGTTTTTGGGTGGCGCACTTTTAGCGTCCTTTTATTGTAAATAGCATTGACTTTTTAGTAGTAGTGTAATAATATTAAAATTGTTAATAAAATCATAAAACGTGAAACGTAAAACGTGAAACGCTAAAATGTTTCAAGTTTCAGGTTTCAAGTTTCAAGAACAAAATGGCAGAAAAATTTGAGAGGTCAAAGCCTCACGTAAATATTGGTACCATTGGCCACGTTGACCATGGAAAAACCACATTGTCAGCCGCAGTTATGAAAATTTCAAAATTGCGTGGTATGAAATCTTCAGATAAAAACGTTGACCAAATTGACGCATCTCCTGAAGAAAAGGCAAGAGGGGTTACTATTTCTATTACACACCTGGAAATGGAAACTCCAAAAAGGCACTATGCATTGATTGATTGCCCTGGACACGCTGACTATATAAAAAACATGATTACGGGAGCTGCCCAAATGGACGGTGGAATTTTGCTTGTTTCTGCCCCAGACGGCCCCATGCCTCAAACAAAAGAGCACATTCTTTTGGCAAGACAGGTAGGTTTACCTTCTTTGTTGGTTTTTATGAACAAAGTTGATATGGTAGACGATCCTGAAATTTTGGATTTAGTTGAGTCAGAAGTTAGAGAACTTTTGAAAAAATATGGTTTCCCTGGAGATACAACTCCAATTATTAGGGGGTCAGCCTTAAAAGCTCTTTCAGCTACTTCGGCAGATTCTCCAGAAGCTAAACCTATTATTGAATTGCTTGATGCTTGCGATAACTTTATACCAGAGCCAGCTAGAGAATTAGATAAGCCTTTTGCCATGGCAATTGAAGACGTATTTTCAATTGAAGGCAGGGGTACAGTTGCAACCGGAAGAATTGAAAGAGGTGTTATAAAACAAAATGATGAGGTAGAAATTGTAGGAATAAGGCCTACTCAAAAAACAGTTGCTGTTTCAGTTGAAATGTTCCAAAAGTCTTTAGATCAAGGACAAGCCGGAGACAACGTTGGAATTTTGCTAAGAGGTTTAAAGAAAGAAGACATTGAAAGAGGACAAGTTTTGTCAAAACCTGGTAGTATTACTCCCCATACTGAATTTGATGCAGAAGTGTATGTTTTGAGTAAAGATGAGGGCGGAAGACATACACCATTCTTTACGGGATACAAGCCCCAGCTTTACATTAGAACATCAGACATTACAGGAGATGTTACCTTACCAGAAGGAACTGAAATGGTTATGCCGGGGGACACAGTTAACTTAAAAGTAAAACTTATTGTGCCAGTGGCCTTAGAAGAAAAGCAGAAATTTGCTATTAGAGAAGGAGGAAAAACCGTGGGAGCAGGAGTTGTCACAAAGATAATAAAATAAAAAATCAAAATGCAAAAATCAAAATTAAGATGTCGCTTCGTGACGATTTGTATCTTTAATTTTTGATCTGTATTTTTGATGTTTGATATTTAATTTTTGATATTATAAAGATGGTCGTCAAAAAAGCACCTTCTAAGAAAAATCCCTTAACTGGCGGAAAAAAAACGGAAGCCCCAAAGGTGGAGGACATGATTTCTATTCCAAAGTTGAGGATAAAGCTTAAGGCATACGATCACAAGATTATAGATAATTCAGTAAGACAGATAATTGATATTGCCAATCGTTATGGAGCTGAAGTTGTGGGACCCGTGCCTCTGCCAACGGAGATATTAAAATATACTGTTAACAGGTCAACCTTTGTGCACAAAAACGCAAGAGAGCAGTTTGAAATGAGGGTGCACAAAAGAGTGATTGATATCTTAAATCCTAACCAAGATATAATTGAAGCATTGAGAGATTTAAATTTACCGTCAGGAGTTGACATATCCATCAAAATTTAATACAGTTCTACAATTAACAACGATTAACTTCCCCCCACTGATTTTACACTAAAATCTGGCTATAAATACCCCTGAAGAAAACAGTATTTATAATCAGAAAATAAATTATTAGTGAAAGTATGGAACTAAAAGCTCCAGTGTAAAATCAGTGGGGGGTAACAACGTTGCCAACAATGACGGGCGACAGCCCGTTTTTAGTTAATGTGAAACCCCGTTAGAAGTTTGGATAAAGTATTAAAAACTTCGTGGGGTAAAAAGTAACATAATAATAAAAACTAAGAAAGTTTAAGCAAAAAGCTTCAACGAGACCCGGTCTCGTGAACGAGACCGGGTCTCATGATTAGCATTTTGCAAAGACTCTTCTAACGGGGTGAAATTTTTACTTGGCAAGAAAATTGAAATGTCCCAAATGTTTGATGAAAAGGGAAATATAACGCCAGTTACTTTGATTGAAGCTGGTCCTTGCGTTGTTTTACAGAAAAAAACTAAAGAAAAAGAAGGGTATAATGCTTTACAAGTTGGATACGTAAAAGTTGAAAAGAAAAACAAGATTAAGAAAACCATGAAGGGCAAGGAGTACAAATACATTAAAGAGCAAAGAGCAAATAGCAAAGAGCAAATAGAAAAAGTGAACGTAGGTGACGAATTAACCTTAGCTGAATTTAAGGAAGGGGATACCGTAACGGTTGTTGGCACTTCAAAGGGAAAGGGTTTTCAAGGGGGAGTAAAGAGGCACGGAATGTCTGGTAGAAACAAGGCTCATGGAATGAAGCATGAATTGAGAACTATTGGTTCAATAGGACAGAGATTTCCGCAGCACGTAATTAAGGGAAGAAAAATGCCAGGACGAATGGGTTATGAAAGAGTGACTGTTAAAAATTTGAAAATAATGAAAATTGACGCGGAAAATAATGTGATCGCGGTTAGGGGAGCCGTGCCGGGGCATAGAGGAACGTTACTCCAAATTATGGGATAGAGACGCTCAGATATTCTGGCACAAGAGCTCGGCGTCGCAAAGCGCGCTTATCTCTCGCCCCGACACGGTCGGGACTCCGAGGTGCTCTTGTGCCAGAATATCTTCGCTAGGGGGATTACAAGCCAGTTGCAGAATTTTTCTTGTGAGAAAAATTGCCTGCGGGCTCTGCAACTGAAAAGGAATGAACATTATAAAAAAGGCGCCAGCTAATATAACTGACGCCTATTCCAGCAAGACAGAAGAATATTTCAGGAAGGAAATTTTTCCCGAGCCTTTTCTGGAATTTCTCGTTCCATAAGAACAGATCCACCTTCAAAAGCATGGATTACGCGATAGCCTTCTTGGCCAAGAGCATTCAATTTTTCTTCGACAACTTTCTCGTCGTATCTCTCATCCCCCATAAATCTTAATACCTTATACTCCCACTTTTCCATGGCAAGTCTCCAAAGAAGGTTTTGAAAGGGCGATGAGAACAATATAATAGAAAAACATTAATTTGTCAATCGTGGCGTGAAACTAATTGATACTTATAGATATTTGCTTCGCGATATTCGTTGCAATAAGTATCTATAAATATCAGCGAATATCAATAAATATCAAAATGAAAATAGATACTTACGATCAAAATGGAAAAGTCATCGGAAGCACTGTTTTGCCGAAAGAAATCTTTGACGTTAAAATGAACGCTGATTTGGTGCACCAAGTTTTAGTTTCTCAGAAAAGCAATATGAGGCAGGGTTCTGCCCATACAAAAACTAGAGGGGAGGTGAGGGGTGGGGGCAGAAAGCCTTGGCGCCAAAAAGGAACCGGCAGGGCAAGGCATGGATCTATAAGATCTCCAATTTGGAGGGGAGGAGGAGTTTCAGGAGGACCAAGAAAAGAGAGAAACTTTGAAAGAGATATTCCCAAAAAAATGAGAAGAAAGGCATTGTTTATGGTGCTTAGCCAAAAAGCAAAGAATAATTTGCTGATTATATTAGATAAATTAGAATTAGAATCTCCAAAGACAAAAACTATGGCAGATATTATTAAAAAACTACCAGTAAGTAAGACAAGCAGATTGGTATTGAATAGCAATGGGAAAAATGTTTTTTTATCGGCTAGGAATATAGCAAGGACAGGAGTTTTAGAGACAAGAAATTTGAATATAGTTGATTTGTTGAATTATAAGTATTTATTAACCACAAAGGACGGAATTAAGGAGATAGAGCAAACTTTTTCTTCGAAAAAGTAAATTCCTAATAACTAATTCTTAATTCCTAATGAAAATCTAAATTCTCAATGCCAAATTTTAAAGTTAGGAATTAAATATTAGACATTTTGTTATAAATTAGATATTAGAAATTAGAAATTTACAACATGGCACTATTTGACTTTTTAAAAAGGAAAAATGAAATACAAAAATCTAAGGAGAAGCAGCCCGAAAAGGTTTCGGTTGCAGGAGATACAAAAACAGTACAAGAGACAAGAGCGGCAAGGGCAAAGAAAGATGTAAGGGGATTTTCTTACGAAGTAGTAAAAGAACCTCATATTTCTGAAAAATCAACTAATCTCGGACAAGACAATAAGTATGTTTTTAAAGTTTATAATAACACCAATAAACCAGAGATAAAAAAGGCGGTCGAAGGAATTTATCGTGTAGATGTTTTAGATGTAAATATTATTAAAATACCAAAAAAGAAAAGAAGGATAGGCAGAACAGAAGGATTTCGCAAGAGATACACAAAAGCAGTAGTTACTATTAAAGAAGGACAAAAGATAGAAATTTACTAAATGCAAACCTCAAATCTCAAAATGCAAAATGATAGTGTAAAATTAAAAATTAAACGCACGAAGTGCGATACCAAAACTTTGAGATTTGAGATTTTAATTTTGAATTAGCTTTATGAAAATATATAAGCCAACAACTCCAGGGAGAAGAGGAATGACTGGTATTGATTTTTCGGAGCTTACAAAGAAAAAGCCAGAGAAGAGGCTTTTAAAATATATTAAGAGAAGCGTTGGCAGATCAAAAGCTTCTGGCAGAATCACCGTAAGGCACAAGGGAGGAGGGGTAAAAAAGCTCTACAGGATTATTGAGTTTGCCCAAACTAGAATGGACACTCCAGCAAAGGTCATTGCTTTGGAGTATGATCCAAACAGAACAGCCTTTATTGCTCTAGTTGAATACCCTTCGACAGGCTCAGGGCAAGCTCCAGTGAGGCAGTATATTATTGCTCCACAAGACCTAAAAGTAGGAGATGAAATTGTTTTTTTAGATAAGGCTCCACTAAAGATAGGAAACAGATTGAAATTAAAAAACATTCCGGTTGGAACAAATGTTTATAATGTTGAGCTAGAACCAGGAAGAGGGGGTAAAATGATAAGATCAGCTGGATCTTCAGCTCAGGTGTTGGCCCAAGAAAACGGCTTTGTAAACTTGAAAATGCCTTCAACTGAAATAAGAAGAGTTTCCGGAGAATGCTTTGCATCAATTGGAATCGTTTCAAATCCAGAAAACAGGTTTTACACAATTGGAAAAGCTGGCAAATCAAGAATGAAGGGCAGAAGGCCCCATGTGAGAGGAAGCGCAATGAATCCGGTTGACCATCCGCACGGTGGAGGAGAAGGCAGGCAGCCTATTGGGTTAAAACACCCAAAAACTCCATGGGGAAGGCCAGCATTAGGAGTTAAAACAAGAAAAAATAAAAAGTGGACAAGCAAATATATAATACAACGAAGAAAAAAGTAAAAATCTCCAATTATTCTCGAATAAATACTCTAATGATGATTAGAGATAATTCGAGAAGAGATTAGAACTTGATTAGAGAATATGTCACGATCATTACGCAAGGGTCCATATGTTGACCAAAGATTATTGGAAAAAGTCCTAAAGCTTAGGAAGGAAGACAAGACAATTATTAAAACCTGGGCAAGGCATTCAACAATAAGCCCTGAAATGATAGGGTTCACTTTTGGAGTGCATAACGGAAGAGAATTTATTCCTGTTTATGTTGCAGAGGATATGGTTGGCCACAAACTGGGGGAGTTTGCTGCAACCACAAAGTTTCACCGGCACGGAGGTAAGATGCAAAGAGAATTAGAAGCAGGGGCCCAACAAAATGAAGCCGTAAAAATGGCAGAAGCAAAACCAACAAAATAAAAATAAAATATCAAAAATCAAATATCAAAAATACAAATCAAATATTAAAAATAATCGCGCGGAGCGCGATACCAAATCTTTAATCTTTTATATTTAATATTTAATTTTAGCGAAGCACACATGGAAATAAGAGTGCGTTTAAATAATTTAAGAACAGCTCCAAGGAAAGTAAGATTAGTAGCTGATTTAGTAAGGGGCAAAAATGTGGATCGGGCAAGATCCCTGCTTATGTTTGCAGTAAAAAAGCCATCAGAACCGGTTCTAAAGCTTTTAAACAGTGCAGTAGATTCTGCTTTAAACAATTTCAAACTGCAAGAATCTAATTTGTATATTTCAAAAATAACAGTTGACGAAGGACCGAAACTGAAAAGATGGCATCCAATGTCTCGTGGAAGAGCATATCCAATAATGAAAAGAACATCAAATATCACCCTTGTATTGAGTGAGGGAAGTAGCTCTATGAAGGAGGGAGTCTCTAAAAAGGAACATAAGAAAAAGAGAGTTGAAATGCAAAGTGCAAAACTCAAAGTGCAAAATGAAAATGTAAAATTAAAAAATAAAAAGCGTGCAAAGCGCGCCTCCTAAATTTTGATTTTTGAGATTTAAATTTTGAATTAACATATTATGACCCATAAAGTACACCCAAAAGCATTTAGGATAAAAGGAATGGAGGATTTTAATGTCAGAGGATTTTACGGAAATAAAATGTCCCAATATCTTGAGGAAGATTTTGTAATAAAAGATTTCTTGAACAAGAAATTTAAAGAAGCTGCAATTTCAAATATAGAAATAGAGCATTCTCAAGGTAAGTTAAATATTATTATTGAAACAGCGAGGCCCGGTCTTATTATTGGGAGAGGTGGTCAGGGAGTGGAGGATTTGAAGAATCTAATTGAGAAAAAGATAAAAGGTATAAAAGGTTTGGCAGGAAAATCAACCGACAGATCAAAAAGGGCAATAAAAATTGACATCAAAGAAGTAAAAAACCCATGGACTTCAGCTGCCCTAGTTGCAAAAATGGCAGCCCAGCAGATTGAAAAAAGGATTCCATTCAGGCAAGTTTTGAAGAGAAATATGGAAAGAGTGATGCAAAATAAAGAAATAAAGGGAGTAAAGATGGAGGTGTCTGGCAGGTTAAATGGAATTGAAATTGCAAGAAAAGAATGGTTAAGACAGGGCAGAATGCCGCTACAAAGTATAAGATCAGATATTGATTATTTTCAAACTCAAGCTTATTGTACCTACGGAGTAATAGGAGTAAAAGTTTGGATATACAAAGGAGACAAATTTGAGTGAAATGCAAAACTCAAACCTCAAAATGCAAAATGATAGTGTAAAATTAAAAAATAAAAAGCGTGCGAAGCGCGCCTCCTAAATTTTGAGTTTTGAGATTTAAATTTTGAATTCATAATATGTCGTTATTGATGCCAAAAAAAGTAAAGCACAGAAAGTGGTTTAGGGGAAGATCGAAAGGAGTAGAAACCAGGGCAACCGAGCTTAACTTCGGCAGTTTTGGATTAAAGTCATTAGGAACAAAATGGATAACAGCAAGACAGATTGAGGCAGCTAGGCGCTTCATAATCAGATATATGAAAAAGGGAGGAAAACTATGGATAAGAATTTTTCCAGATAAGCCCGTCACCTCAAAAGGAGAAGAGGTTCCATTGGGGGGTGGAAAAGGTTCGGTTCATCACTATATTTACCCCGTAAAACCCGGAAGAATGATTTTTGAAATAGACGGACTAAAAGAAGAGATTGCAAAAGAAGCTTTGGAAGGAGCTGGAAAAAAATTGCCAATTAAGACAAAATTTGTTAAAAGAGAGGGGTAGCGCTCAGGTATCGTGCCGAAAGAGACGCAATATTTTGCCAGCGACAAAATATTGCTCATCTCTCAGCTTATTTCTTCGTTTTGCGAAGACCATGCAAATAAGCTTCGAGGTGCTCTTTCGGCACAATACCCTCGCTTATGGTAATGTGTGCCAGTTGTAGTCCGCCTTCGGCGGAGCCTGCGGGCTCTACAACTGGAAAGGAAAGTTATTTGAAATAAAAAAAGCCCGGTTTGCTAAAAGCTACTACGGGCATCTCAGTCAAGGTCTTACAATATTGACTATTACATGACCTTGGCCTCGACGTTCTTCGACTGGTTCGGAAAGTCCCTTTGGTTCCAGTTTTTCCTCTATGAAAGTGACATCCTCGTCACTCTCGGGAATAAGGAGAAGTCTGAAACTTCCGTCCCGGTACTCATAGAGATCACATTTCATTTTTCACCTCCTTTCTTGTGGAGCAAAGAGAAATGGGCAACTTAAAAAAAGAGCAATTAGGTATTGTATAATAATGAATCTTTAAAGTCAAGTTATCATGAAAATAGAAGAATTACAAAAAAAAGATAAAAAAGAACTGGAAAAGATGGTAATGGATTTGAAGCAAAAGTTGAACGATATTAGGTTTAAGAGATCTTCAAATCAATTAAAGAATATCAATGAACTTAGCAATACTAGAAAAGAAATTGCCAGAATTTTAACTGTAATTAATCAAAAGAAATAGGAAGCTACCCCGGCTCAAATTTTGCAAGACGCTGGGTGGCAACCCTGCTTCGCCCAACAGGGGATGGGGCTATTTGCCCCTCGCAGGTTGCAAGGACTACATCATTAAAGAATATACACATTTAAATAAGTGAAAAGTATGGCAAAATTTGAGCGGGGTTATTCATTCTTTGTCTAACTTTTTAAATGAAAATGAATAAAAAGAAATTAACAGGAATTGTGGTTTCAGATAAGATGCAAAAAACTGTAGTTGTTGAAGTTGAAAGAGTGAAGGAGCACCCAAAATACAAAAGAAGGTTTAAGGTACACAAAAAGTATAAAGCACACGATGAAAAACAAGAATTCCATGAGGGAGATAAAGTTGTAATAGAGGAAGTTTCCCCAATTTCAAAAGAAAAAAGATGGAAAGTAATAAATAAAATTCAAAATTCAAATCTCAAATCTCAAAATGAAAGTTAAAAATCCAAAATTTTGGATTTTGAGGTTTGCATTTTAAATTTGAGCGCAAGCAATTATGATTCAATTAAGATCAATGTTAAAAGTTGCAGACAACAGCGGGGCAAGAATAGTCCAGTGTTTTAACGTACCCGGCGGAACAGGAAGAAGATATGCGCAATTAGGAGATATTATTGTTGGTACAGTAAAAAAAGCAGATCCAAGAAAACTGGTAAAGAAGCACGAAGTTGTAAAAGCAGTTGTTATTAGGCAGAGAAAAGAATTTAAGAGGAAAGACGGATCATACATAAGGTTTGACGACAATGCGGTGGTCATTTTGGGTGATGGAAAGCTACCTCGAGGAGGAAGGATTTTTGGTCCGGTAGCTAAAGAATTAAAAGACAAGGGCTTTAATGAAATCGCCCAAATGGCAAGTGAGCTACTTTAGCTCACTTCTTACGAATTACGAATGCAACCGAATTACGAATAAAAAAACTATAAAATAAAAATTCGTAATTCGAAAATATCCGTAATTCGTAGGAAATTTATAGCAATAAATTATGAAGATTAAAAAAGGTGACAATATATTAGTAATTTCTGGAAAAGATGTGGGTAAAACTGCTAAGATTTTAAAATCCTTGCCCAGGGAAGGAAAGGTTTTAGTTGAAGGGGTAAATTTAGGATCCAGACACTTAAGACCCAAGAGACAAGGAGAAAAGGGACAGGTTGTAAAAATTCCCATGCCCCTGGATGCTTCAAATGTAAAGTTTATTTGTCCAAAATGCGGAAAGGCAACAAGATTGGGTTATAAAATTGTAGGAGACCTGCCTGCGCCTGCCGGCGCTAATGCGGGCGGGCAGGCAGGTAAAAAATTTAGAGTTTGTAAAAAGTGTAAGTCAGAGATATAGCCTTACGAATTACGAATGCAACCGAATTACGAATGAGAAAACTACAAAACACAAATTCGTAATTCGAACATATTCGTAATTCGTAGGGAAATTTATCGTAATCAATTATGGAAAAGTTAGAAAAAAAATATAAAGAACAAGTAATGCCAGCCCTAATGGAACGTTTTGGGTATAAAAACAAAATGGCAGTTCCCAAAATAACAAAAGTGACACTAAACACTTCATTTGGGAAGGAGGTGGCAAGTAAAACTGCAGGAGAAAGAGGTAAAGTTTACAACCTTATTTCGCAGGATTTAGCTTTGATTGCAGGACAGAAACCAAAATTGGTAAAGTCTAAAAAATCAATTGCAGGATTTAAATTAAGAGAAGGAATTGAAATAGCCGCAATGGTAACTCTAAGAAATAAAATGATGTGGGATTTTCTGGAAAGATTAATTTATTTATCTCTCCCAAGATCCCGAGACTTTAAAGGTTTAGATCAGAAAGCAGTGGATAAAGGAGGAAACTTAAATATTGGATTTCGAGAACACATTAACTTTCCTGAGATTTTTACGGAAAAGGAAAAAACGATTTTCGGCTTGCAGGTTACAGTTTCTACAAATGCCGGAAACCACCAAAAAGGCTTAGAATTATTTAAATTAATAGGGTTCCCAATAAAAAATTAAAAATCAAAAATAAAAAATCAAAAATTTTTGATATTTTATATTTCATATTTGATTTTAGCGAAGCACACATGGCTAAGACATCACAAAAAGCAAAAGCAAAAATGAAACCAAAATTTTCTACTAGAATGATTAGAAGATGTTTTAAGTGCGGGAGAAGAAGAGGATATATGAGAGACTTTGGTTTATGCAGGATATGCTTTCGTGAATTGGCTAACAAAGGTGAAATCCCAGGCGTAACCAAGTCCTCTTGGTAGTATAAAAAAATTAAGAATCAAAAATCAAAAATCAAATATCAAAAATAATCGCGCAGAGTGCGATACAATATCTTTAATCTTTTATATTTAATTTTAGCAAAGCGCATATGACTGACCCAATAACAGATATGTTAAACCAAATAAGAAACGCAGAGGCTGTGCAAAAGGCAGAGGTTGTTTTGCCTTATTCCAATTTAAAGAACGAAATTGCCATGATTTTGGCAAAAGAGAATTTTCTGGGAGAAGTGAAAAAAGTTGCAAAAGGAAAAGTTAAGATGCTAAAAATTACCTTAAAATACGATAACGGAATTCCAGCGGTTGAAGGATTAAAAAGAGTTTCAAAGCCCGGCCAGAGGATTTATACTAAAGTTCACGATATCAAGAAAGTGAGAGGAGGATTTGGAATTTCGGTAATTTCAACACCAAAGGGATTAATGACCGGGAGTCAAGCGAAAAAGGCGAAGCTTGGTGGTGAAATACTGCTTGAAGTGTGGTAAGCCCCACACCAATTTCATTGATGTTAAGTGGTAGCACGGCATTTGAAGGCGAAGCGACTTCGTCTTTCTCTGGAGGAGATATAAGATTATTAGTAAAATTGGTGAAGGGGTTTCGCAGCGATAAGGAAATTATATTTCGCTGCTCAAAAAGCAAAATTAGGAGGAGAGGTATTGCTTGAAGTATGGTAGGGGCGCTCAGATGTTTTGGCAAAAGTAGACGTAATATTTTCCCAGCGTGAAAATATTACTCGTCTCTCAGCTTATTTTTTCGCTTCGCGAAAACCGTGCAAATAAGCTTCGAGGCGCACTTTTGCCAGAACATCCTCGCTTTAGGTTTTGGCCAGTTGCAGCCCCGCCAAGCGGGGGCCGTATGCCCGGCTCTGCAACTGGAAAGGAGAAATTTTATAAAAAAAAGCCCCACACTACTGTTTGTATGGGGCTAGTACAGAATTTTACTTCTAGTGGTCACATTGAGAGAAAGAAGTCCTCGAATTGGGCAAAAGAGTGCTGAAATTGCTTGAATGCGTTGAAAATGCTGATTCGGAAATCTCGTTGAAGTTTCCGAAAAGCATATTCCATAAGTTCTTTTTTGTTAATTTTCAAGTCCTTTGAGATTTTCTTCAATCTCTCGTCGCTAAGAACATGTTGGTTTCTTGCCTCCCATTTCTGAATTTTCTTGTCGATTTGCCTGAGACGTTTTAGATTCATTGTTATTCTCCACAAAGAACAAGTTGACCAGAAGCTATAAATATACTATAATAATAAATTCGTAAAGTCAATATTTGTAAATTCGCATATCTGTAAATTAGCATTAAATTCGTAGATTAGTATCATATATGTCACGAATAGGAAAAAAATCAATTGAAGTTCCCTCAACAGTCAAGGTGGAAATTTCAGGGCAACAGGTGAAAGTTGCGGGCCCCAAGGGAAATTTAGATGTAAAAATCCATCAAGACATTAATGTGGAATTAAAAGATGGAAAGATCTTTGTTTTGCCAAAAAGAAAGTTGCCTAAAAGCTTAAAGGGGCTATGGGGTTTATACAGGGCATTAATTTTTAATATGATTTTAGGAGTTGAAAAGGGATTTGAAAAGAAGTTGGAAATTGAAGGGATAGGATATAAAGCCGCAGTGCAAGGAGATGAGTTAGTATTGAATGTAGGTTTTGTGCATTCGGTAAAAGTTAAAAAACCAGCAGGAATAGATTTTAAAGTTGAAAAAAACCTAATTATTGTTTCGGGAATTGATAAAGAAAAAGTTGGCCAAATATCAGCTGAAATAAGGGCTGTTAAGAAGGCAGAACCATACAAGGGTAAGGGAATTAAGTATGAGGGGGAAAGGATAAGGAGAAAAGAAGGGAAGAAAGTAGTAGCAACTAAGTAATTATCTCCAATCAATCTCGAATAAATGCTCTAATAATCTCGAATACGAACGATTAGAGATAATTCGAGAAAAGATTAGAGTTTGATCAGTGATTATGATTAGCAGACAAATTAAGCGGCAAAAATCCCACAGGAAAATAAGGATGGAAATCATTGGCACAAAAGTAAGGCCTAGACTTTCTGTTTTCAGGTCAGCCAACCATATATACGCCCAGCTGATTGATGATGAAAACGGAAAAGTTTTGGTATCGGTTTCAGATATTAAGTCAAAGAATAAAAAAGCAAACCAGCCTTCGTCAAAGACTTCGGCAAGGCAGGGAAAGGTTGAACAAGCAATTGGAGTAGGAAAATTAATTGCAAAAAAAGCGATAGCCCAAAAAATTGAAAAAATCGTCTTTGACAGAGGCGGGTTTGTTTTCCATGGCAGAATAAAGGCCGTGGCAGACGGGGCGAGAGAGGGAGGGCTAAAGTTCTAGCTTCTTAGCTGATTAGCTAAAGCTGACAAGCCAATAAAGTGGAGGAAGAAACAAAAACAATCAAATTAACTGAATCAGAAAAAGAAAAAACAGAAACCGATGACTTACCTGCGCAGGCAGGTGGTTTCAGGCCAATAAGAAAAATGAGACATGGAAAATCTTTTGTTAGAGACGAGTTCGAAACCAAGCTTTTGGATTTAGCAAGAGTTACCAGGGTTACTGGCGGGGGAAAAAGACTTAGATTTAGGGCGGTTGTGGTTGCCGGAGACAGAAAATCAAAAATAGGAATTGGAATTGACAAGGGCAGAGATGTTTCTCAAGCAATTGAAAAGGCAACAGCAAAGGCAAAGAAAAATTTGTTAAATATTGTAATTATTGAAGGTACTATTCCTTACCAGGTGGAAGCCAAATTTGGACCTGCAAGAATTTTATTAAAACCCCAGAGAAGGGGAAGGGGTTTAGTAGCTGGGGGAGCTGTAAGAACTATTTGTGACTTAGCAGGTATTAAAAATATTTCATCAAAAATTATTTCTGGATCAAAAAATAAGTTGAATAATGCAAGAGCGACAATGGAAGCACTTCGCAAGTTAAAGATTAAAAATTAGACTGAGTATCCCTACGAATTACGAATGCAACCGAATTACGAATAAAAAATTATAAAACTCACGTTCGTAATTCGAGAATATTCGCTATTCGTAGGAAATTTCGAAGAAATTATGCAGGTACACGAATTAAAACCAAAACATTATTCCAAAGGTAAAAAAAGAGTTGGCAGAGGAGGTAAAAAGGGCACCTATTCTGGTAGGGGTGGAAAAGGACAAACTGCAAGGTCTGGCAGAAAGATGGAACCATTTATAAGAGAGATTATTAAAAGATATCCTAAATTAAAAGGTTACAGAAGGTGCCAGCTTCCATACAGTTTAGCCGTGGTAAATTTGGGTTTATTGGATAAGAATTTTAAAGATGGGCAAGTTATTAACCCTTCAAGTTTGATTGAAAAGGGAATCGTACGTATGATAAAAGGAAGGACTCCTGAAATTAAAATTCTAGGGGATGGGGGAATAAGCAGAAAATTAATTATTGAGAATTGCAAAGTCTCAAAATCTGCAAAAGAAGCAATAGAGAAGTTAGGCGGGGTTATCAAATAAAATATCAAAAATCAAATATCAAAAATACAAATCAAATATTAAAAATAATCGCGCGAAGCGCGATGCCAAGTATTTAATCTTTGATATTTAATATTTAATTTTAGCGAAGCGCATGTGGTACGATAAAATACTATTACTATTTCGCAACAAAGAGCTCAGGAATAAATTTTTAATTATTTTGGGTCTTTTTGTTGTTTTTAGAATAGCAGCTAATGTTCCGATACCGGGAATTGGTGCTGAAAATTTGAGAAGGTTTTTTGATCAAAACCAGGTTTTCGGACTTTTAAATATTTTTTCTGGTGGAGCAATGAGTAATTTCTCCATTGTTTTGATGGGCTTGGGCCCATATATTACAGCCACTATTATTTTACAGCTTTTGACCATGATTTTTCCAGCCTTGGAAAAAATGTATAAGGAAGAGGGAGAGGCAGGGAGACATAAATTCAATCAGTATGGTAGGTTACTGACAATTCCTTTAGCGGCCTTCGAGGGATATGGAATGCTTACCCTATTTCAAAGACAAGGCGTTATTTCAGCATTACCGCTGCCAATTCTTTTAGGCTCTATTATTACAATAACAGCCGGAGCCATGTTTTTAATGTGGTTGGGAGAAATTATATCAGAGCAAGGCATGGGTAATGGAATTTCGCTTTTAATTTTTGCAGGTATCGTAGCATCATTGCCTGTTAATATTTTTCAAACATTCATAGTGTGGGATCCGTCAAAGATACCCTCTTATATTCTATTTTTTGTTTCATCATTAATAATAATTTCGGGAGTAGTTTATATCACAGAGGCCCGCAGAAATATTCCGGTTTCATATGCAAAAAGAGTAAGGGGAAACAAAATGTATGGGGGAGCTTCAACTTACTTGCCCTTAAATATTAATCCAGCTGGAGTTATTCCAATTATCTTTGCACTTTCAATACTTTTGTTTCCTGGAATGATTGCAGGGTTTTTGGGTGGAATTCCAGGATTTGTAGGTAGTGCTGCCACTGCAATAGCTGGTTTTTTCAACGATGTTTGGGTAAACGGAGTATTATATTTTGCTTTAGTTATTCTGTTTACTTATTTTTATACTGCAGTAACCTTTGACCCAAAAGCAATTTCTGAAAACCTGCAAAAAATGGGAGGATTTGTTCCTGGGGTAAGACCGGGTAGCTCAACTGCTCATTTCTTAAAGCATATTTTAAACAGAGTATTATTTACCGGAGCTATATTTTTAGGATTGATAGCAGTCTTACCAAACATTGTGGCAGGAACTACGGGAGTTACCGGATTTACTTTCTTAATTGGAGGAACCTCTCTTTTAATTATTGTCAGCGTGGTTTTAGAGACCATGAGGCAAGTAAACGCTCAGTTGGAGATGAGAGAATATGACACTTTTTAGAAAATAGAGATTAGTAAATAGAAAATAGAATTAAAAATCCGCCCAGGGCGGATTTTGTTTGTACATCTTGCCTTTAATCAAAAAGAAATAATAGCATACTTTTAAAAACTTTTAAAAGTATGCTATTATTAGATTACAACATAAAGAATGAAACTACCAATTACTGATCAATTTATTTTAGACATATTATATCCCTTTGTTAGCATTGCAGACGACGCAATAGATTTTTTACTGAGCAATAGATACAAGCAAATAAATATTTTATTTGGTAATGAAAATCCAGTTATAGGGAAATATAGAAAAGATAAAAGTATTAGAAATTTTAACCAAGTAATATATCATTTAAAGAAGAATAACTATATAAGAGTTAAAAACTTAGAAGGCAAAAAAGCAATCATGCTTACAAAAGAAGGATTTAACAAGGCGTTAAGAGCAAGTTTTCAAATTCAAGAAAAGAAAAAAAGGAAAGACGGTAAGTGGATAATGATTACTTTTGATATTCCACAAAAACATCAAAAAGCAAGAAACCTATTAAGGAGTGTTTTAAAAAACCTGGGATATAAAATGTTTCAGCAGAGCGTATGGGTTACCCCTTACGATGTTTCAGATAAAACAGAAAGACTATTGCAATTTTATTCTTTAGAAAAATATGTAAAAATATTTATTATAGAGAAGTTGTAAAACCAATATGAATATATAGCATACTTTTAAAAGATTTTAAAAAGATACTACTTTTTTCTATATTGTGTTATGGTGATTTCTTTTGAATTATTAGTAAAAAAAAGAGAGCGGTTGGGTTTTTCCACTCTCATGTTTGCCCGATATTTTATCTCCGGACTTTTAAAAACTAGTCCGAAAACTGGAGCTTTAGGGCAGATTTGAGATCGCTCTCAAGCTTTTGGAGGGTTTTTCGGCTCGCGGGCCTGCCGACGAACCTTTTTGCTATGCAATGTGCACATGTTGTGGCATTGATGTCATGCTTGGCCCCTTGAGACCAAACCGTTCCCCAGATTATTGTCCGGCCCTCCTTATCAACCAGCTTCCAATCTCCGGTTGACATTGTGACTTCTATGATTTTTCCATCTCGTATCATGACCCAAACGATTGGATCTTTGGTCTGTTTGGCCCAATCTCTCACCCTCTTAGCAGCCTCTTCGGAAAGATCTTTGCAGATCTTGTCGTGTGTTATGTGAGTGATGATACCAAAGTCAGAAGTCACTTTGTTTTCGTAATCCAATTTGAAACCGGTGTCCTTGATTTCTTTTTTGATCTCTAAGAACACCTTTTTGTTGTCTCCTGCCTTTTTGTCAGCGGCGAGGGCGACATTGTTGCAGGCAACCAAGGCTAACAATGCTACGAAACAAACGACCTTCTTCATGACGTTCTCCTAATCTAGGGCGATTTTTTTAAACAACACTATAACTAGTATAACAATAGACCTATACTTTGTCAATATTTTCGCAATCCTTCAGCACCTTCTGACCACCGAGCGTGTAAAATGAGGGTATGGCAT